>AERA01026915.1_pt1 | contig 17313 bp, 28 predicted proteins | sample 267968 | NCBI WGS metagenome assembly AERA01 (sample SAMN02954363, study PRJNA61401) | activated sludge metagenome | biome: terrestrial; feature: wastewater treatment plant; material: activated biomass; isolation source: activated biomass of an industrial wastewater treatment plant | reverse complement strand
TCCGATTTCTTTTTTAATGGATGATTATCCATGATAAACGTATTTATAATGGCCGCAATCCCATATCCTATCATATCCTAAATCAACCATCATTTCTTTTTCAGTCATATTTTTATCTCCATATTGAGGGTATTGGTTTAAAATTTTGTGCTTCATGAATTGTTCCCTACTGTATCTTATTCGTTCAGCCGGAAGAAAATAAAAGTAATTTGGCTCAGTATCATATTTTTTTTCAAATCCTATTTTCGTATACAAATTATCTTCTGATAGTGTCCACCGTTTATCAGCAAATGTTTCAACAACAGGGTAATTATGTTCTTTTAAGAAATATTTAAACATCTTAGATCCTAATCCGCTTACAATATAATCAAAATTGGTGGCAAACCTGTTTAATTTGAAATTTTTTTTATTTTTTCTAAACGTCATAACTCCACTAAATCGTTATTATAGAATGCGCCTAAATTTATAGATGCAATATCTTTGCCCTGTATATGGTATCTTTCAAGAAAAAGCGCAGATGTTTTATTATCTATCGCTTTTATTATACATTGTCTTGCACCTATTTTTTTACCTACATGTTTATTAAAAATATAAAGTAATTTATTTTTAACTATTTCTTTGTTATATATCCATTCATCTTCAAATATTTGAATTAGTTTAATACCATTCTCATTTGCCAAGTTTAATTTATTGAGATGATAATTTCTGTCCTTTTTTTGAAAGGGCGTATTTAAACCTTCTGCATGAAATATTAAACCGTGATACTCTATTCCAATTCTATAATCGGGGTAATATATGTCAATTTCTTGTGCAGAACTGTCAAATGGCTTAACATTAAATTGATGATCTTCATTTACAATGTCTGCAATTTCTTGCATGGGTTTGTTTATTTTGTTAGAACAGAAGGGGCAACCGTGATCATTTGCAAGGTGATGCTTTATTTGTCTTTTAAATTTATGCCCATTTGAACAAATAATTTCGATGTATTGAAGGCAATTAATATAGTTAATTTTTTTCGGGTAAATAAAAGATGGGTTAACTCCAATCAATTTTTTTCTAACTTCTTCCCAATCATATGCCAAATCCTGTGCATGTTTCTCTCTAAAACATGAAGGACACCCATTGCCTCTTAAAAAATTTGATATGTTTTGTGTTATTTTGCCATGTATTTTACAATTATATATAATATCTCCTGCCATTCCAGAATAGGAGGTTTGATCGTATTCATATAAATCTCCAAAAGTTGCAATTGCTTTTGATAAAAAAAAAGAGAAAGGTTTAGTAAAATCTTTAGAAATTTTTTCAAAAGAGCATTTCTGGCATCCAGTAGGGTTATTTTTTCGTATGTGAGGCCTAGCTTGTAATGTGAACTGTCCATGTATTGGACACTCTATATTAATATAACTCAATAGGCTATCATAACCTTTGTCTGAATATTTGTATTTATAATTATGTATTTCATGTGCCATTTTTTTAAAATCTTCAAAGGATGTTTTTCTATTATGTATTTTACAAGGGCATATTTTGGCTCTACAAAAATTTGCAACAGTAGTTTCTTCTATATGTCCACATTTTGAACATTCTATTCTAATATCATCGTTAACCAGTTTAGGGGTTGACAATAATTTGAATTGTTCTCCACGTTTTTTTGTAAACCTTTTGTTGAAAGTCCTTTATTCTAGGCATTTTAATAACATTTTTATATTGACAATATATTTAATTATTTTTCTTGGCAAAATTGAATCATAATATTTTTCATTTTTTTGTTGTATATAAACAACAAACATATGCCTTTTATTTAAGCACGTCAGAAAATTTTTGCGAGTGATATATTCTTTTTTCAGATAATGGCCTGTATTATCATTCAATAGCCAAACATCAGTTGGTTTATCATCTGTTTTAATTGGTATTTCCATGATTTTCAATTAATGTTGTTATATTATATGCATATTTAACAATACGTTTATCTTTTATATATACAGGAAAAGCATGAGTATTTCGTTCTATCCAAATATAATCATCTTGAGTCCCATCTTTAAGGTGTTGTTTAATTTCGGATAATTTTAATGTATGTTTCATTAACATTTAATCTAACTCTGGATAGATATTATAAACTCCGTATCCTGAAGTTTGAGGCGCAATATATTCAATATCCCATCCCTGTTTGCCCATTTCTAAAAGTTCTAACTTGGCATTATTAATATCTTTTTGCCTAGATATTGCTTCATCCCAATTATTGTTGCGGATAAAACATTCAATTTCAATTTCATAATTGAAAATTAATCTGTTTAAATCACTTATTTTCATATAAGCTTTTCTAAATTCTTCTTTTCGTTTTTTTGTTTTATATATTTTCATCACTGTTTATTTTAAAAATACAAACTTGTAATGCCCACAATCCCATATCCTATCATATCCCAAATCAATCATCATTTCTTTTTCCGACATATTCTTATTATTATATTGGGGATATTGTTTTAATATCTTATGCTTCATAAATTTTTGCCTATTATGCCTAACGCCGCTTTTCATTTCGTAATACCAATACGCTGGTTTCGTATCTTCAATATATTTGAAAGCCAGCTTCAAATATACTGATTTTTCAGGAAAATGTCCATATCTTTTATCAGAGAAGGTAGTTATTTTCTCAATATTATATAAAGATAAAGCATGTTTAAACATCTTAGATGCAAGGCCGGGCAGTTTATAGTTAATAGATGTTGCAAAACGGTTTAATTTCCATTCCCCTTTCATTTTAACAAGTGTTAAAACCCCCACTAATTCTTTTTCATGGAATGCCCCTAACCTATATTTCGCAATGTCTCCGCCTTGTATATGGTTCTTATCTAAGAACTTTCTGCTTTCCTTATTAGGAATTTCTTTTATGATGCACTTTCTTGCTCCAATAATAGGTTTATTATTTATCCCTAATGCATGAAATATTTTAATTAAAATTAATTCTTTATTTTGTTTCCATTCATCTTCAAAAATATGGAATAAGCGAATTCCTTTTTCTAAACATGCATTAGTTTTATTTAAATGATAATCTTTATTTTTACCATATTGTAGATTATCGACTAGCCCTTCTCTATGAAAATAAAGCCCGTTAAATTCGATTGCAAATTTTTTCTCAGGAACATATATATCAAGTTCTTTTCCTTCTAAAATTTTATTATCATTTTCTACATATTGAATATTATGTTTATCTAATAATTTGCATATTTCTTGTACAGCTTTAGTTGTTTCTCTTGCGCATTTAGGACAACCGGAGCCGTTTAGATGATCGTTAGGGCGTTGCTCAAATGGCCCATGTATTGGACAACTAATTTCTAAACTAATTTTGCTGCCTTGATATTTGTTTTCATATAAATATTGTCCATGTACTTCATTTGCTTTTTCTATAAATTTTTCGTGTGATAATTTCAAAGTGTTGCCTCTTCTATCCTCAAAACATTGTTTGCATCCCCTTCCCGATAGATGATATCGCGCTCTTTGATGGAAAATACCGTGTTTTGGACATTCTATTTCTAATAAAGTATCACTGTTGACATATTCATTCCTATATTTAAAAAAATGATTATGGATTGTATTTGCTTTTTCCAAAAAAACATTATTTGTCATCCTATTTTTTTCTGTTCTGGTAATATATGCACATTCGGGGCAATTATTTCCCCTTAAATGATTAGAAGGGGTTTGATAAAATTCTCCATGTAAATCACAAATAATTTTAAAAGGAGTGCCAAAATCTTTAAATGTATTAAAATCATATTTATATTTACTTCCATGTACTAATTTAATTTTATCTTTAAGATATGTTAATCTATCCCCAAAAATTTTATTATAAATCCCAATACAATGGGGGCAGGTATATCTTTTTATGTGATTAGAAGGGGATTCTAAAAAATTTTTAGCACATACTTTACACCGAACCAATATATCCTCGTGCATATTTTTATATGCAGATATATAATCGAATTTTAATTCGCCATGTCTCTTCTCTACTCTTTTTATAAACGATTTATTATTTAAAGATGGTGCCCCACGATGCTTATTTCTACATTTAGGACAAGCACCACCCTTGCTTCTTAATATATTATAAGCATATGTATTATAAGAACCGTGGTCTTTACAAGATGCCGTCAATTCTTTTTTTATACCTTTAAAAGTGCCTACATCAATTTTATACTGATCACCATGCTTTTGATAAACTTTATCCAAATAATCTTTTAATTTATCATCCATATCACTTATTTTGAACAAAGATAATAAATTTCATTCAAATAAAAAAACCCTATCAAATTAATGATAGGGTTTTTGTCGTTTCAAGTATAACTTATTCTAAGCCAATGGCTTAACGAAGCTCACGAGTATCAAAGGTAGGAATCCGATCTACAAAAACAAGGCCATAATATCTGTTGTTGACCATTGCTTTGGCATAACGTGTCTGGATACCTTTTACATTCGTGAAATTGTTCGGATCTGTCAACGTAGGCGTTAACTGAGCAGCAACATACGGTGCATAAATGTAACCAGTATCAAGAATCGAGGTTCCTTTGTGCCCAATAAGAACATCATTCGGACGAGAATAAGGATCTACATATACCGTGTAGCGGCCAGATACAGTACCAATCCGGCGCATGCCCAGATTATACTTATCATCTGCCGGAGCCGCAGAACTAACCATGAAATTTTCGAGGTCATCGAAAATCGCAGATGCTTCAGAACTACAGACTACAAAGTTAGCCCCACCCCTCAAAGTAGATTTGTGGATTTGAGCGGAAACTTGATTGATTGCAGTAATCAACGTTTGGTTCCACTCCTTTTGAGTATACTTTTGAGAACCAGTGTTACGCCATCCGAGGTAGTTCCAACGCTTTTTCCAAGCAGCGCCGCGTTTCAGGTCACGAAGGATTTCACGGTCAATTTCCATAGCAATCTGTTCAGAAAGCAGGGCGGTAAGCTCTGCTTCAGCATCAATCGACTGATAGGCGTTGACATCCTGAGCAAGTTCTGGCGACCAACGAGCGCGGAGTTTGCGCGGAGTTACCGAAATGTCCACCTTCTTCAGTTCGAAGGTAACTTCGCCCATTTCAGTTTCATATTCCAGATCATCGTACCTGCGCCATGCGAAAGCAAAGGTAGTGCCAGTCAAGGTACTGCCAGTGGCGGCACCAATATAGCCGTCGAACGTTGGGCATTCGTCACAATTCATCAGAGGATGAGTGAGGTCAAGTTCAACATAAAACGTGCCGTTAGCATCACAAAGGTCAGAGTAATCTACGATGCGTTTTCCGTATCGTTGGGCAGGAACACGGTAATGTACCGGATCGCCAGTATCATATACAACATTGCCAAGCGGGTCGAGAATCGGATCGCCAGCATTGAGTACAACAAAAGAACTCAAGAATTCTTCAGTGTCAATTTCAAGGCCCTTGCCGCCATTCAAACGAGCGCGGTGGCCGGGGTTAGTACCGGGATTAGAACCGTCGAAGCCAGTAACGCCGAACATGACGTTCCGGATGGAACCGTCTGATGCGACCGGAGCGGAAGTGAACTCTTCCCAACAGCCGTCGTCACCAAGGGCAACGGGAGTGCCAGTTGCAGTAATAATGGTGAACTTGCCACGAGAATGATCAAACAGGTCATCGTTATAGTAACGATCATAAAGGCTTTTACAGTTTTCGTAAGTAGTGTCCGCACAGTTAGCACCGACACAACTTGCCAAGTTACGGGCAAACGGAGAGGTGTGGGACTGAGTTTCGCGGCCATCGCCATCTGTTCCTACTACCCGATCTGAAATATTCGGGTAGAAGTAAAATAGCGTACCAGCAGGTTGGGTCATGGCTTGTACCGAAACTATGTCGTTAGCCAGCAGTTTAGAAAAATCCGGCGGATCATCGGGAAGGCAACAACTTGGAATGAACCGCTAGAATCAGTGTCAGTTGCTTCATTCACAAAGTAGTTGGCTTGATTTTCAAAAAGGATAGCGACGTTCGTTTTTTTGTTGGCCATCCAAGCCCATCAGCCAGTTTTCGCCTTCGACGATAACTTTGCCTGCATCGTCATATTCGGCATTGACGTTTTCATACTGCCTAATGATGGATTCCCGTAATTGTTTTTCGCGTTCAAAGCGAAGGGTTCCCATCTATTTTTTTGAATTAAAGACATGGTAGTTTTTCGTTTTGTTTTTTAAATTTCATATTCGCTAAACCTTGCAAAAGCACTTGATTGTTCTTTCTTTTTGAAAGAAGTGCTCTCATTCACTTTAGAAACAGGTTTCTTTAGCTTGATTTGAGCATTTTCCACCAAAGTGTCTTTGCTGGGAGCGTTGTTTGTTTTGCGTGTCGATAAGTTTTTCGAATAGAATTCGAAAAGCAATTCGCTTTCACGAATCGTTTTCACTTTATCGTTGAATGCGCCAAGAATTTCTTTCTTTTCATCCTTGGTAGTGGCATTTTCAGTAAAAAGCTTTGCAATATGTACTAAATTTTTGTTGACTAGGCTAAGCCCTTGAATGACTTCTTTGCCTTCATTCAATGCGCCCTTCATTTTAACCAAATCTGTTTCTAATGCTTTTTTGCTTCCTACTGCTTCCTTCAAAGCATTCTGAAGCTGGCGAATTTTTTGTTCGTATACGGCAATTTTGCCATTTTTAATCTTCAGTACTTTTGCAAATTCAGACTCGTTAAGCTTGTTTGCTTTTTTCCGTCTGGCAGATTCGCCCATTTTAAATGGCTCGTCTTCGTTTTCTTCATCATCGTCAAACTCATAATCATCGGAAGGTGCAGCATCAATCCCTGCATCCATATCCATAGGCGCCTCTTCGCCTTCATCTTCCATTTCGCCTGCTGGCAACCCGTCGGGTACAGGCTCTTCTTCGCCCTCCTGCGTATCCATTGATACGTCAAAGGCAGATCGTTTAACCATGACAAATTCAGTGCCATCGGGGGCATTACGGGCAATATCCATTATTTTGTTCAAATCCGTAACGCCTGTTAGATCGTAGTCGCCGTTTTCATCGGGTTCAAATTCAGCAAGCGGATTGTAAGGTTCGTCAGTTGCAGGTTCGCCTTCCATTTCATCGTCGGCACCAACCTCGTCACCTATCCCTTCGCCTTCTAAATCTTCGCCTTCATCGTCGGCATCTACTTCATCAACTTCGGGGGCATCATCCATATCAGTGGCATTGTCCACTTCATCTTCAACTGCTTCGTCTTCGTCCTCAGTTAAGGACTCTTTTAAACCCTCGTTTAAAGCAGTTGCTTTTATTACCTCCTTTACAGAACCTGTAGCTAATTCCTTTGCGTTTGCAAATTCCAAAAGCATAGATTCCAGCAAATTGTCGGCAGTGTTCTTTTCGTTAGAGTTGATATTCATTTATTTAAGAGAATATTTTTTTATAAATAGATGTTATTATTAGAAAAATTTATATTTTATTAAAAATTTTGCAAAACGAGTTATTAAAGCACGGGTTTTTACAAAAAAAAGCGGGCAAGAATATCATATTTGAAAAAGAAGAAGCATTATATGATAATGAACTAGGCGGCGTCATTGATCATAAACACATAATCCTAAAAAAAAATGGCAAATTTTATTTATCTAAAGTACATAAACGAAATCTCATATCATCATACCTGCATTTTTTAAATATTTTTAATTATGATGATAAAAGCGAACATGGCTTTGTATATTTGATTAAATACAATTCTGTCTATAAAATAGGAATGACTAAAGATTTAAAAACAAGAATAACATTCTTTAAAAATACTTTGCCGGGCAAAGTAGAATTAGTAAGCTTTATAACCTCGCTTTATTATAAAGAAATTGAAAAATATCTGCACGAAGTTTTTAAAGACAGGCTTTTTACTGAATACGACAGGGAATGGTTTAAATTAGATGAAGAGTGTCTATTTTTTTTCAAAAAGGTTAAAACCGTTGTCGAACACTAATAATTCTTCGTTTTTAGTTATTTCTATAATATCAATGCCGTCAATTTTATCTATTATTGCAGGATAAGTTCGATAATCGCGGTCGCTTGCCCCCGTTTTTAACCTGAAATGTTTTTTCAACTGAATATAACTGTTGTCTTCATTTGGGAGTATATGCCCACCATACACATAAGATCCAGTTATCCATATTTTTTTAACGTCGGGGTATTTTTTAACAATTGTTAAAATGTCGCCAGATATTATATCAACTTCTTGTTTGTTAAAATCAGACAATGAAGTTTTTTTTCTTTTCTTTATTGTTTCTTGTAATTGGTTAATTTTGTCTGAAGAAAATAACTCTTTTAATAACATGTTTTATTTAATGGATTTAAATATCTTGCTGGAGATCCTGTTTCATATATTGGGCCGCACCCTGTTGTCCCGAAATAATAAACGCATTGTGCGCCTTCGTTTGTCAACAACATCCCGTCTATGTTATCGTACACGTAAGGGGCAGGGGTTGGATCTGGCCTAGTCCCGGTAAGAGTAATGCTCCATTCATAATCATAGGGATATGTGACTGACATAAACCATGCCCCATTTCCATTTACCCCTACCACTTCAAATACAAAGTCTGGCGACAATGCATTTAATGCATTAGTTATATTGTTTATCCCAAAACTGACGCCTACTACTATTACATCCGCGTTATCTGGAGTTATCTGTATCCCTATTGGGGAACCCAATTGTTCTACTCCATTTATAATAAATGACGATATCGTTGTATAAAATGCGAAATTATGTAGCACAGCGCCATAAAGCCATCCTAAATTTTCTGTCGCGCTTACAAGTATTTCACAATATTGCGGCAAATCTTCAGGATCAGGCAACGATATGCAACATGTATTGTCAGGGCGAAAAAACGGCTGTTGGGCATCAACCGGAGTAAAGTTAGAGTCTAGTTTTATGTTATTTATCAAATCATAAAAAACAGAATAAGTGGTATATTCTCCATTTGATAGTTGGACTGTGATTTTTGTTTCTAATATCTTGCCATTATTATGGAAAATAAAATTCTTATTCATTTAAATTAATCTTTTCTATGACTTTTATCTGGGAATCATTTAATACACATAAGGCATCGTGTTCATATATGACTTTTGCAGAAATAAACGACGTTTTGCTTCCTAATCTATACTTTATAATAGGATCATAACCATTTTCCATTAAAATTCGTCTTACGCTATTTCCTTTTACATTATCTAATATCGCTACATCTATATATTTTTTATTATCGCTGTTATTATAGCGAGTTGGAGAAAACCCCCATTCATTTCTATATAAGATGAACGAATTTAACCTATTTGCCTTTCCAATTTTATAAAGAATATCATATACTTCAGTTGTTTCATCATGTACAAATTGTCCACTAATATCTAAACAATTGCTGGTATTAATATTACACACAAATAAAAAACCTTTGTTGCCAGTAGGGTTAAGTTTAGTTGTACCGTCAGCAAAGCTTTTTGCAACACCTATATCTTGAATAAAATGAACTCCATATGGCAATTGATACCCCCACTTTTTTTGATCAAAATTTAAAATCCCTGTTGATGAACCATGATACCAAATATTTTTTCAATATTATTTTCATTTATTAGTATCTTCATTCTTATCTTTTTTATTTACATTTTTGCAATCTAATTTTATTTCTTATGTATATCTATTTCTTATTTCATCAATTCTAATTTGCCTTTAAATTTATTATTTCCGATCACTATATAAACATCTTGAGAACTTTTAGGAATAACATGGTTTTCATTTAACATCTTTTCATGTTTATGGACCATCATTTCCAAACGTTCTATGAGATATTTTAATTTTTCTTCAGATGAAGAATGTGAAGGCGAAAAGTTTTCATTTAGTTCACCCCCTCCCATTGATACTTGCTTAAAAAGCCTGTTTTTTTTATCTTCGAAATCCATTATTTATTTTCTTTTAATTCTTGTTCCATTTTTAATTTCATCTCAAATTGAGATTATTTTTTTCTTCTACGATTTTGTTTATAAAAAATTCTAATGCATCAATATTAATTAATTGTGGCCCTTTATTTATATGGGGGCTTTCCTTACTATCAGCATAATTATCTGCATTTCTTGCAATCTCTGTAAAACGCTTGCCTGTAAAGCTTTGCAAAAGCTCTTTTTTCTTTGCATTAGCTTCTTCGACATCAATTTCCGCCTCTTGATCATTATTGGGTATAAACCCTGTTTCTAACACATCTTTTTCAGAAAAAATTTCTTTCTTTTCTTTTTCAAAAAATTTACTCATTTCTTTTTTATTAAAATATAAAATATGTTTTATTGCTTTTAATTCTGCAACATTACTTCTGTAAACATTTCGTCGCCATGTGGATTATATTTAGGGCGGTTGTTTGATATATCCTGATCTGTCAATTCCAAGCCGTTTATTTTAGAAAATAAAAATATTTTCCACTGGTTATTTTCAGTTTTAGTCGGCCCTGATATTTGAAATGCCCTAACTGCCATATTCCCGGCAATTGTCCTTCCCACCACTCTTGGTTCTATTAAGCGCTTGCCTATTTCAGTGTCATAAGAAATGCGTATGGCCTTTTTTCCCTTAATTGCATTTATTAAATCTGCTTTAGCAAAAGCTTCATTGATAACGTTATATTCAATTAATAATTTCATTTAAGTGAAAATTAACCGCCTATAATACATTGATATTGATTGTCAGGGTTATACTGGTTTACATAATAAATAGCTTTTCTCCCTGAACCATATACTGTAGGAATTCCATTTATATCAACCGATGTGCCTCCATTGGATGTGTCAAAAGGAACCCCCGTACCCCTTCCTCTAATATTATTAGGATCGTTGGGCGCAACTGCCTGTGTTGCGTTGGGGTGTAAAGCAGAATATTGGGATTCTTCAGTATAAACATTCCTGCCCAGCATTTGAGGGCGGGTTGCATTTGCAATTTCTTCTAATTTAGAACATGCCATGTTTTCTTATTTTATTATAAATATTTTCGTTTATAAAAACCTTGATATTTCTGCTTATGCTTTCAGAATGTATAAAAGATGTTTTCTCATGAGGTTTTCTATAAGCATTGTTGAATCCTGCCCTTTCTTTGTTTTCTTTATTTTTTTGAATTCTATCTGAATGCCTGCTTAAAATATTTTCATACCAATTAATAAATTCCTTATCTTTCAATAAAAAATTAACAGATTCATCATTAGATGTTTCGATGGTGTTTTTAATCTTTTTTAAATTAGATAATGTTACATGTCCATTTTCTAAAACATTTAAAACTGTTATATATGCTTTTGCTTTTTTATTTCCATTGAAATTATTAATCTTTTGTTTAAACCCTTTTAAAATTTCTTGGGGTATATGAATTTTTTTATTTAATTGCATTTTTTAATTTCTTTTTAAAATTATCGGGAATCGAGGCAGTATTTATATTGTTCAGTAAATAATTTAATATAATTGCCAATACTCCTCCTTCATCTTCTTCTTGTATATTCCCCCCCATTTTTTGCAACATCTCTGTGAATTCTAATACTTGCTTTTTTATGAGGGGGTTGTCGTAGATATTTTCTAAATCATCTAATGAAGGTAATTTTTTCATCTTTAATAATTTCTCCATTAAGTTTATTATCTTTTGTAATAATATCTTCTTTAACTTGCGCCTCAGTTATTTCGCTATTTTTATTTTCAGAAACTGTACCTACAGAAGTAAAGCCGTATCCTCCATAAACATTAGACCACCACCAAGGCCGCCTAGCGTGTTGGATGAATTTATCAGTAGTTTGCGGAATGTTATCTTCTTCATCAGGATCAATATAATTAACAGCAGTAAATGTACTTTGGATAGGGTTGGTATTTCCTTCAATTGGCTCTAAATCTGTGCCTATAAATTCTTTTATTAATTCTTCTGGTATTTTAATTTTCATATCATAATATTGTTTGCTATCTCTTTGCTTATAAATATTTATAGAAAATGCTTTTTAAAAAATGAATAATAAAACTGTGGATATAAATATCTCTTTAAAAAATTATTACGATTTAAAATTATCAAATAACGATATAAGCCTCATAAATTGTGATATATATACAGGATATGATTTAATCTCTTCTTTTAATTTTCATGGAAATAATTTTTTAATATCAGGTGTAAGGTGGGATGGATATTCTTTAGACGAAGATATTTGTGATCCATTACATGAAGACAATAACGGATATTTCACTTTAACCCAAATCACTGGAGATACTTTTTGTTATGAAATAGATGGCAATAATTTCAATGGCGGTTTTTATCAAGGTTACTTTAAAACTGAGGGGTATGGTTATCAGGTATTACCTGATGCATATTTAGATGGTGTTAGTTTTGAATTTTGGTTAAAGCCTTCTAGCGGAGATGTAATAACATGTAATGATAAACTGTCGTTAAATGAATTTAATGAAAATAATAAGGGTTTCTTTTTTTATTATGGGTTAAAAGAAGAAACCCCATATTGTGGAAAAATTGTTGCGGGAGAAACATGCGAAGGAATTCCTTTTATTGCTGATTATGAGGATAAAACTATATATCCTTGGCAAACAGGGAACACTTTCTTGTATTATACTGAGGCAAATTATTGCAATCCTCCTGCATACGAACAAATATTCACATACCCTGATTGTTGTGAAGGGATTGTATGCAATAGCTTAGGAGTAAGGTTAACAGATGAAGGCGCATTTAATGTCAGATATGTTGGAACTAGCGGAGAATGTATAAATAATGAGTACATATCAGAAAAAGTTTTATTTGATTATTATTCTATGACAGGGTTAACTTCAAATACTGAATGGAACCACGTGGTATTAAAATTTTCACAAATCATTTCCACCGACGAATGTGATAAATATAGAGAGGCACAAAAAATGTTATTATCAATATGGGTTGATGGAAAAAATGTTTATGAAATAAAAGTACCGGAATTAAAACCTTATGGATTAAATGTCCATCGAAGCTTACAAGTTGGAATACCTTATAATATATCAGTGGGAGGCGGGACTTTGGGTAATTTAGAAAATGGATATTTGAATAATGATATAAAAACAGAAGAGGGGTGTTCTTATAGCTTATGTTATAGTAAAGATAATGAAGCAAAGTTTTTAGGATATTATATAGGCGAAACATTTTTTGAGTCAGATTTAGAATTAAATGAAACATTGGAAACAAAATTATTGGAATTATTTGACGGTGAAGTGATTGTAAATGAAACAAAACGTTCGGAAAATTGTACCACATACAAAATAACAATCAACACTTCTAAAAATTTAACAAGTGTTAAAATTGGAGACGAAGTTATAAACGTTAATAAAGATTTTTGTTATAAAATAATCGTTAACCCTGCTTGTAATCATTTAGCTGAATATTTTGCTGGAAGCTTTGAGGGACAAATAGATAAATTTAATATATACGACAAGGCATTGAAAGTACAAGAAATACGGTGTTTATACGATATAACCAGACATAACTATAACAAAAGCGATATAATTTGTTGTTTTTGACAACCATTTTTATTAAAAAAGGGGGATTTCTCCCCCTCCTGTTTAATCTTAATAAAAAAGATGGCTAACTTTTTTACTTTTCGCCGTAAAGCTTTAATTTTCTCCCTTGTGCATCTTGTACTAACATCATATCTAGTGAAAATTGGCGATTTAGCTTTTTCCCTACAATCATTTTATAGAAAAATGCCGCCCAATGAGCAACGTCGCGAAGGTCGCTGTCAGGGTTAAGGATGAAACCGCTGTTCGAAAAGAAAGAAAGAGTTTCTTTCAATAATGCATCATATTCTTTCTCTGCCATGCTTGTGGAAAGCATAGATAAATCCATTTCTAAGATTTTCACTTTTTGGCTGGCATTGCTTTTAACTTCTTCTATAGGGATGCATGTTAATGAAAACATTTGATCTCCCCCTTTCTTATTGCCATTGGCTGACCAAGATATTTTTAAATTCTCTTGGATGTTGAAACATAAAACACGTTCAGGTTTTACTGGATCGGCAGGGTTGTCAGGTTGATCCGGGTCGTCAGGGCCATCGGGCCTATTAACCATATATGGCGGCATTATTGGAACCCCTGCCCCTGTTTTATTATCTTCTCCTGCCTCTTCTAAATCTTTGGCATATTTTTTATAGTAAGCCTCTAATTGATCGCGAGTCAACGTAACGTCAGAATATTTAGACAGTATTAACGCAAGCAATCCTGCTGCCATAGGAGTTGCCATAGAAGTGCCGCTCAATCTGGCATACCCGTTGTTTTTATACGTACTGTAAATGGATTCCCCAAACGCTGCCAAGTCTATTGCTTTGCCGCCGCTTGAAAAATATGACGGTTTCCAAAGTTTAGAAATTGACGCAATAGTAATACATAAGTTGTCGTACGCACCGGGATAGTTTACAGTATCTCTACTCCCGTCATATCCAGAATTGCCAGCGGCTGCAAGTACATACACTCCTTTGTCTCTGGCATATTTCAATGCATCTTCCATCAACGAAGAACCGGCTGACCCTCCCAGTGACATGCTGACAATCCTTTTATAGTTTTGATATTGCCCTAAGTTGACGTCACAAGCATACCTAATGCCATTTACAATCCAGTTCCATGATCCACTGCCCTGATTGTTCAATACTCTAACAGGGACCAACTTTACGTTAGGCGCAGCCCCTATAACCCCTATTCCATTGTCTACAGCCCCGACGATGCCCATACAGTGAATGCCATGCCCATGAAGGTCTTCGTCTGTATTGTCATCAGTGAAAGATTTTGCATATTCATGCAATATGTTAGCATTTAAATCAGGATGTGCAGTCTTATAAGTAGTATCTAAGACAAATACAACAACGCCCTCTCCCTTAGTGTGTTTAAACGCTTCGTCTGTTTGGACCAGCCCATGCCAGTAATCAGTCACCTGATCTTGCAAGGTATTTACATCAATTTCTTCGATGGTGATAGGCGGAAGCCATACGTCAAATTCTCTCTTTTTAGTCATTTATTTTTAAAATAAATATGCAGGATAGTAGGAAAATATTTATATTAAAATATATTTAACTAGACCATGAAAATATACTTGCATGAAATGAAATATGAAGAACATCGCGAAGCTATCATTGAAATGTATAATGAAGCAAAAAAAGAATTTTCTGGCATTGAAAGCGCATTTTATTATGCTAGAAGAAAATATGAATTTGAAGAGGCATATTTAAAATTATTAGAAATAATGAAAGATGCAATAGTATCATTTGAGGGCACTCCCTATGAAAGGTATGAAAAAAATCCTGAAAAATTTCTTTTCACAAAATATGACATAACTGACATCATGGGACATTCCCAATATTCTAATGCATTGAAAACTGTCAATAAAGCTATTAATGAATATAGAATAATACGGGAAGAAAAACCGCTGTGGGCAAATGAAGCAAGAAAATATGCCAAAATAATTGACAAATTCATAGAAGACAGGAAAAAAGACAGTAATTTATATTAACATGGATTTTTACATAAAACAAAACTCTACTATGCCATACCTTGTTATGGAATTTGAATATAAACAATATCAGGCTTATAATTTTGAGGATTTTTATAAAAGGTTAGAAAATGCAGATATTCTATTTACAATGACTAACGTAGACAAATGCTACACTAAAATAAAATGTAAACCTGCCTTATTGTATGAAATAACTGATTGTGCCGATGAAAATTGCCCTAAACAATACATAATAATTTATAAGTTTGAAAAAAAAGATACTTCAAAAAAGGGGATGTTTGAGGGACAATTTGATATAAAATTTTCAGACAATGGAGATATATTAAGAGCGCCCATTAGAGATAAATTATTAATACATGTGATATGAATCTATTCATTAACGAATCCTTCTTCCATGAATTAGAAAAACATGATGTCCTATTGCCTTTGTTACGAGGTTTACGGCTAATCGACTATAAAATTCTCGATTTTGGACAACATGGCATAGCAGTCTTAAATTTAAAAAACAATAAAGTATATAAATTCACGACAAGCAAAAGTGAATTTGAAATTGCTGAAAAAATATTAGGCAAGGATTTAATTGGATTGCCGTTTATTTACAAAACTGGCAACATAAACGGCATAAATTATTATGTCAGAGATTTCTTTAAAGAAACCGACGATAACCTTAAAGAATTAATTGGTGAAAATATTGACGAATTAGAAGATTATTTTTATTATAATATGATAAACATTAGAAAATCAGAAACGAATCTTTCTTTCGAATTTGATGATAAATTTTTAGATTTTTTGGAAAATTTAAAAAGAAGTTTAAAATCTATAGGAATAACCAGAGGCAATTTTGACGTATCAGGATTTAGTTCAAATGTCATGATAGATAATAATGGAAATTATGTATTAGCAGATTTTTAAACGAAATATCTTTCGTTGCTTTTTTTAACTCAAAAATTTTGCAATTTTTTGTTAAAATCTTTATTTTTGTTTTAAAATTCAAATTCATGATAACAAAGCAAGATTTAACAAGCCTAGGTTTTAAAGAAGCTAATGATTTGTTTAGTGAAAAAAAAGTTTGGATATTAGGCAAAGAAATTCAAGAAATTTGTGGAAATTTACGTGAAGTTCCAATGTTATATCACAACATGGAAAGTCAAGCGTGTAAAATAAGCAGGGGCGAGTTTTGTGTCATCCATAGAATATGTAAAACAGAAGAAGAAACAAGAGAATTTATAAACTGTATAAACTTCCTGTTTAATATATCTATTGTTTCGAATGATATGAAAGGCATCGAAGATTTTTCTTCAAAAACAAACACTGAAATGTTATAAGCTTTTTAGAATTTTTTCATTACAAATTTATAATTTGTCGTAAAAATGTTTATTTTTGCTTTCTGATTGATATTATTCTATCACTTTAAATAATTCACATGAAGCAATTAAAAGAAAGAAGAACTGCCTTGCAAAGCAAACGAAAAATAGTAGCTGCCATAAATTTATTTGAAAGGTATGTAGATGAATATATTCGTGATATCCAAATATTATCTTCAGATTCATACGTGATAAATGGCAAATGGAAAACTGATATAACAACAAATAAAGTGAAAAGAGTTTATCCTGACCCTGAATGGTGAAACCTTGATTTATAAAAAATGCAATAATATGGAATATTTTTTCAATGAGGGCGTTATGTGGGAAAAACCGCCGTTTTCTATAAAAATAAATGAAGAATGTAGCGAATATGGTGGAAACCCATGTAAACACTGTCATTCACATAGAGATAAAATTCGTGAAGAACAGATAAAACTACATTGTTGAAAAAATTTAGGATA
>AERA01024987.1_pt1 | contig 17339 bp, 16 predicted proteins | sample 267968 | NCBI WGS metagenome assembly AERA01 (sample SAMN02954363, study PRJNA61401) | activated sludge metagenome | biome: terrestrial; feature: wastewater treatment plant; material: activated biomass; isolation source: activated biomass of an industrial wastewater treatment plant | reverse complement strand
CTGCGCCAAGTCAGGAACGATAATGCCGTCTGGGCCGGCGACGAACCGAATCAGATCGTCGGGCGATCGCTCGACGCGCGTGGCCGCACACAGCCGAAGCGTCTGCTCCGACTGCGAACGGGCGTTACGACCTGTCGATCGCTCGCGAACCACGCTCTCGTTGCCTCCCGGCCCATTGCGGGCCTTAACCCCTTGCTGCGCTGGCGTCATCGCCAGCGGATTCGGCTTGCGCCGATGCTTCAGCGTCGGCCTCACCGTCTTGTGCTGCTGCGGCAGCCGTTGCTGCCTCCAGCTCTTCTTGCGTTATCCAGCCCGCCAATACACGGGCCGCCATAATAATATCCTCAGCATCCTTGCGAGACAGCTCTGAGCCCTCCAGCACGCCCTTGTGGCGAACCGCTTCGGCGCCCTTTTCCTTGGCGCGCTCGGTCCAGCCGATGAGATCGTCGGTGGCGCAGTCGGCAACATCCTCGACTGTCTTGAGACCCGCCTCGCCAAACGCGACGAGCATGGCGGTGGTGACGCCAGCGATGGCGGCGACCTCGTCGTCCACACCAAGTTCACGGCGGCGTGCGTCGCGCTCAGCTTCGAGCTTCTCCAACGATTCACGAGCGCGGTTCTGAATTTCTTCAGCGGTGCCTTCGTCAAAGCCTTCGATCTGCGCGATTTCATCGAGATCGACGTAGGCCACTTCTTCGACTGACGCGAAGCCCTCGGTGACGAGCAATTGTGCGATGACTTCGTCGACGTCGAGAGCGTCCATGAACATCTGCGAGCGCTCGGAGAACTCTTTCTGACGACGCTCTGATTCCTCCTGCTCGGTGAGGATGTCGATGTCCCAGCCCGTCAACTGCGAAGCGAGGCGGACATTCTGGCCGCGGCGTCCAATCGCAAGCGAGAGCTGCGTCTCGGGCACGACGACTTCGATGCGGTTAGAGTCCTCATCCAGCACCACCTTGGTGACTTCGGCAGGCGCCAGCGCGTTAACGATGAATTCGGCGGCATCCTCTTTCCATTGGATGATGTCGATCTTCTCGTTTTGTAACTCGTTGACGACGGCCTGGACGCGCGCGCCGCGCATACCGACACAGGCGCCGACGGGATCAATTGAGCTGTCGCGCGAGATCACGGCGATCTTGGCGCGTGATCCGGGATCGCGGGCAACCGACATGATCTGGACGACACCGTCGTAAATTTCCGGCACTTCCTGAGCGAAGAGCTTGGACATGAACTCCGGGCGGGCGCGCGACAGAAAAATCTGCGGGCCACGCTGGGTTCGCTCAACGTTATAAATATAGGCGCGGATGCGGTCGCCGAGGCGCACGTTCTCGCGTGGGATCATCTCGTCACGACGGATGATGGCCTCAGCGCGGCCGAGATCGACGATAACGTTACCGTATTCGACACGCTTCACCGTGCCGTTGCCAATCTCGCCGACCCGATCCTTGTATTCGCTGAATTGGCGATCGCGCTCGGCTTCACGGACCTTTTGGACGATCACCTGCTTGGCATTCTGGGCGGCAACGCGGCCAAACTCCAGCGGTGGCAAAGCTTCGGCAATCAAATCGCCAACCTTGGCCTGCGGATTGCGCTTTTGAGCATCATCAACGTTGATCTGTATCGAGTCGTTTTCGACTTCCTCGACCACAGCCAGCACGCGCGAAAGCCTCGCGTCGCCGGTCTTGGGATCGATCTCGCAGCGGATGTCGTTTTCAGATCCATAGCGGGACTTAGCCGCCTTCTGGATCGCATCCTCCATGGCCTGCAACACGATCTTGCGATCGATGGACTTTTCCCGCGCGACTGCGTCTGCGATCTGCAAAAGCTCAAGCTTGTTTGCCGAGATACCGGGCATCGCCATGAGTTATTCGTCCTCCAACGGGTCGAGATCTGCGCCATCATGGGCTGCCGATCCCGGCTTCGCCTGTCGTTTCGCGCGGGCCAAGGCCTCGCGGATCAGTTCATCGGTCAGGACTAGCTTTGCGTCAGCCACCAGTCCCACCGGAAATCCCAATACCGTCCGCCCCACCTGGTCCAATTCGACCTCGACGCGGACCTCACCGTCCTCAAACCCTTCGAGCGTACCGCGGTAGCGTTTCCTGCCACCGACCATCTCTTTGAGTTCTATCTTCACCTCGTTTCCCGACCAAGCCTCGAAGTCCGATGGACGAACAAGGGGCCTATCGATGCCAGGCGAAGAAATCTCAAGGCGATAGCTGCCCTCCACGACATTATGAACATCGAGCAGCGGAGATACCTGCTGAGAGATCAACTCGCAATCGTCGATCGTCATCGTGCCATCAGGCCGCTCAGCCATGATCTGCACAGTCTTACCGTCGCGCCCGGAAACCTGCACCCGCACGAGGCGGAAACCGAGATCCTCGAGTGCTGGCTCGACTATGGCTGCAATTTCCGCTTCCTGGCCGTGCTCCGTCAAAAAGCGACGGTGCTCGGCGTCATTAACGCCCGTCTGCATGAAGAACCGGAATCTCAAGAAATCGTTTCGTGCATGATCATGCGCTTAATCGCGCGACCAAAACAAAAAGAGCGGATCCGAAGGATCCACTCTCAGAGTTGAGATGATCATGAGCAACAAGATAGTACGAGAATGTGAAGGATGTTGCAAGCGCATTCTATGGTGAATAGGCCATTCAAATGCGACGAAATTGAAAATAATAACGGCGCCGACCTTCGCGAATTGCCTTCTGCTCATAACGAGTTGGGGGCCAGTCAGTTGGACGTTCCCGCCAATCGATGGGCCGCTTGGCACACCACTCAAAATTCACGTTCTCGTTAAGTGCTAATAGTGACGTGCGCGCATAATCCCCAATGTCAGTTGCAAATCGCAACTGCGCGCCATCGCGCATTACGCGCGCGAGTTCAGCGATGAGCGCGGGTCCGATAAGCCGGCGCTTTTGATGGCGTCGCTTGGGCCAAGGATCGGGAAAGAGGATGAACACGCGCGATATCGACGCATCAGGCATGGTTCGAAGTAATGGGCGGACATCGTCAGCGAAAAGTCGCACATGATCGAGCCCGCCAGACTCGATTGCAGTCAACACTTTCACGATTCCGTCTTCGAAGGGCTCCGATCCGATAATGACAACATGCGGGTTGTTGCGGGCCTGCCAGATGAGATGTTCACCGCCACCAAAACCGATTTCGAGCCACACTTGGGAGCCGGGTGATCCGCACAATGCTGCCAAATCGGTGGAATCGTGCACGCCGCTTGCCGTCAGCCGATCCGGATCGATTGTCACGCGCGGCAAAAGTTCATCGAGAAGTGCTCGCTGACGTAGCGTCGCTTTGCGGCCACGACGACGGCCGAACGATCTTAGATCGTTGTTTTCCGCACGAGCGTCACTCATTTCCTGGACGCAATCGAGCCCTGTCCGCTCTTGATCATGCGATCCCTCTTCGCTGTGTCCGAATTTACTTTCTACAGATCCCGCCGAGGGCGTATTCATCGAATTGGACATTTCAACTCTCGAACGGCGACGGCCGCGATCGGGATATCGCGGCCGTCCGTTTTCATTACAAAATTAGCCCGAAATTTGCCGGACGACCGGATCAGCCGAGATGACTCTTGAGCTTCTCTGCCAGATCGGTCTTTTCCCAGGAGAACCCACCGTCTGCGTCGGGAGTGCGGCCAAAGTGGCCATAAGCTGACGTTCTAGCGTAGATCGGCTTGTTCAAGTCGAGGTGCTCGCGGATACCGCGCGGCGTCAAGCGCATGACATCGCGCAGCGTCGTCTCGATCTTGGCCTCATCGACATTGCCAGTGCCGTGCGTGTCGACATAGATCGATAATGGCTCAGCGACGCCGATTGCATAAGAAAGCTGGATCGTGCAGCGATCAGCTAATCCAGCAGCAACGACGTTCTTAGCCAGATAGCGCGCGGCATAGGCGGCCGAACGGTCCACCTTCGTGGGGTCCTTGCCCGAGAAGGCGCCACCACCGTGCGGAGCGGCACCGCCATAGGTGTCAACAATGATCTTGCGCCCGGTAAGCCCGCAGTCTCCGTCGGGACCGCCAATGACGAATTTGCCCGTCGGGTTCACGTGCCAGATCGTTTGCGGGTTGACCCACGCAGCCGGCAGAATCTTGCGGATATAGGGCTCGACGATGGTGCGGACATCCGTGGACGTGAGCTTCTCGTCCAGGTGCTGTGTCGAAAGCACAATCTGCGTCACGGCGACCGGCTTACCGTTCTCATAACGCACAGTGACCTGGCTCTTGGCATCCGGGCCCAGTAGCGATGCCATACCTTCTTTCGCTTTGCGCGCGCGCGCCAACTCTTGAAGGATCTTGTGCGAATAGTAGATCGGTGCGGGCATCAACTCCGGCGTATCGCGGCAGGCGTAACCGAACATAATGCCCTGGTCACCAGCACCTTCTTCTTGGTTGGTTGGCTGCTTGGCATCGACACCCATCGCAATATCAGCCGACTGCGGGTGCAGCAGGACTTCAACATCCGCGTGCTCCCAATGGAAGCCATCCTGCTCGTAGCCGATGTCGCGGATTGCCATGCGCGCGACGTGCGCGATCCAATCCTTGGTCACCGTTTCAGGACCGCGTGTCTCGCCGGCAATCATCACGAGATTGGTGGTGGCCATGGTCTCGCAAGCGGCTCGGATCACCCAAGGGTCAATCCCTGCATTGGGACCTTCGCGATAGAAAAGATCGACGATCTCGTCGGAGATGCGGTCGCAGACCTTGTCGGGATGTCCTTCGGATACCGACTCACTGGTGAATAAATAAGATGTGCGTGCCACGATCACTCCTCGCGCCTGCTTTCGGCTATTCTTGGAATCGCGCGGTTTGTGGCAAGTATTGCGTCAAGGGTCAAGGACCACCCCTGCTCCCAATGCATTATGAAGTGCAGGGTCGAATTCACGGACGCCAGCACATCAGCTAATTTGATGTATTTATATTAGACAAGTCGCCCGGCCAAATATGCTCACGGCATCGCCTCAACGGTTGTCAGAACACGTAAAATTGAAGTTGCGTTGCGGCTGACATTTTCGGCCTGCAATTTCTCAATAGATGAGAAATTGATTCACTCGTCGTTGAAAGCTCAAACGCTTTCGCTTCAGGCGTTTACACCCTAGTTCTCGCTCGCGAGCGAGCGCACGAGATCGACGATGCTACGGCGGACTCGGGGATCAGAGATGCGCGCAAAAGCCTTGTTCAGTTCTAGGCCATCACGCGAACTCAACACGTCGGAGACACAGGCTTCCGTGGTTGATTCGCCGAAGCCATCGACGGCCAACATCGTCGCGCCAGAGCCTGGTGCATCGTCGTAGAAATACTGAACAGGAACGTCGAGGACCTTGGAAAGTTCATAGAGACGACTGGCGCCGATACGGTTGACGCCCTTCTCATATTTTTGAACCTGCTGGAACGTTAAACCGAGCAATTCGCCGAGCTTTTCCTGACTCATCCCTAGCAACATACGTCGCATGCGCACGCGCATTCCCACATGCATGTCGATCGGATTGGCCTTGCGTGCGTTACGGGCCTCCAATTCGGAAATATTTTTTTCGTAGATTTCGGTGCTCTTCATGAGGGTGGCCATCAAATTTCACTCTGTTGGAGAAAGCGCAAATAACGTGCGATTCCATCAGCTTTAACGAAACAAACTTTTCGCCGCCCGAGTAACATTTTGTCTATAGTTCGAAACGGAAGCTCTGCACAATGACAGCGCTAAACGCAATTAATTACGCAAGCGTAATTTAATGCTCGATACCGCAAACCAGATCAAACTGGCTACGGCGTATAATATATAAATCTTGTCGCCCGACCACACATAAAGTGGTGAACGCACCGTAATGGGAAGTGAGCTGTCTATTACGCCACGCTTATCAAGGCCGATACGTGAAATTGTGCGACCATATGCATCCAAAACAGCGGAAATACCGTTATTGGCCACCCTTATTACGGGTAAACCTTCTTCAACAGCCCGAACACGGGCCATATGAAAATGCTGCCTCGGTCCGGTCGTGTTTCCAAACCATCCATCGTTGGTAATGTTGATAATAAAATTGGGGCGTTCGGCGCCCTGAACGACCGCTGCGGGAAAGATTGCTTCGTAGCAAACAAGGCCAATAAGTGGTGGCAATCCCGGGACATCGAGTAACGGGCGCGGTGTCCGGCCGGACGTAAACCCTCCGCGAATGCGCGTGAGTTGTTCCAAGCCTATGCTTTCCAGAAAACGCTGAAACGGCAGATATTCGCCAAAAGGTACAAGGTGAATTTTATCGTAGACAGCGACGAGTCCGCCTTCCGGTCCGAATACCATCATGCTGTTGAAAGCGCGCCGCGTAGCCAACGACTGTGAACGTGTCGCGGTCTGCGTGTCAGCTGTATTCGCTCCGCCGGTGACCACCCCGCTGTTATTTGCGCGAGGGACATCTCCGCTTCCACGAACGTCGGTTGGCCATTCGACACGGAGCGCACCCGTTATCAGATGTACGCCGTCGGGAAGCAGCTCACCGATTTCCTCAAGCGCCTGCGGGGAATCAAGAGGCAGGAACGGCATCGCCGCTTCGGGCCAAATCAGATGCGTGATGCCATTGAGATCATCGACCACTCCTTGGGGATTTCGACGGGACAAGTCGACGTGCAGATCAAATATCTCGCGCTGTTTGCCGGGCATCCATTTTTCGCGTTGTGGCACGCTGGGCTGCACAATGCGAAGTTTCACATCGGGGACAAATGCATGGGCATCGCCAGCCAGCCGCCACGCGCCGTAAATCCAGAGCGACGCAACGATCATGCAGCCAATTGCTATCCCAAAGAGTGCCTGCCATTTGGATCGCGCGGTTAGAGCGCGTTCGTTCAAAGGGGATGCATCGGCCAGTGACACGAGCGGGCTAGCAAAGGCGATTACGACGAGGACCGTCAGACCGTAGATGCCGATAAGCCCCGCTGACTGCATCAACGTCAGCGGCCATGTCAGCGCGTAGCCGAGCGTATTCCAAGGCAGCCCCGTGAAGATGTGACCGCGCAATCCTTCCGTCAGTGCAAGCGTGCTCGCCAGCACGAAGACGCGCGCTATTCCAGGACGCCAGAGCAGCCGGGCCAGCGCTGTAGCAATTGCGAAGAACAAGGCAAGCCCAGCAGGAAGCAGCGTGACGGCTGCAGGCAAGAGCCATGCAAATTTTTCTGCTTCGACGAGGAAGGCCTCACCAATCCAGAACATGCCGAACAGGAAATAGCCAAAGCCGAAAAGCCAACCGGCAAATGCGGCCCGCTTCAAAATTCGCCAATCAAAAAGCCGCCTGCTGGCTGCGGCCACAGATGTACCTTGGTCAGCTGAAGAGTTGGCAATTTGCGATTGGGTTGTATCTGGCTTCGCGTTCGACCCGTCGATCAGCCAAACGAGGAGCGGAAGCGTGAGCGCCAGCACGGGGCTGATAAAAAAAGGCGCCATCGCCAGAACCGAAAGCGCGCCGGCTACAAATGCAATAGCAGCGCGACGCTTGGGCGTTGCTGAATACACCCAATTTGAAAGTGCGCGCGCGCGCGCGGTCATAACGTCGAGCAGTGTCGTCACGAGGTTGAGCCCGCGCCGGTGACTGCACCTGACTTCGGTTTGTGAATTTTGAGCTTTTTCACTCGACGGGGGTCGGCGTCGAGCACTTCGAATTCGACACCAGAGCTGTGACGCACGATCTCGCCGCGTGCAGGGACGCGACCGAGAATGGAAAACATCAGACCACCCAGAGTATCGATCTCCTCGGCCTCTTCGGGCGTCAGTAGCGATACGCCCAAGTGCTCCTCGAGTTCAGCCACTGGCATGCGCGCGGACGCAATGAGACCTTGCTTGGCGTCGACCGACAAATGCGCGTCCTCAGCTTCGTCGTGTTCGTCCTCAATGTCGCCGACAATCTGCTCGACGAGATCCTCAATGGTGACCAAGCCATCCGTGCCACCATATTCATCCACGACCAACGCCATGTGGATGCGTGTCGACTGCATGCGAATGAGTAGATTCATCGCCGGCATCGAGGGCGGCACAAACAGGACGGTCCGCTTGATCTTCGTGGACGCAATAGAACGCGATAAATCGATCCTGGAAAAGTCGAGTGGCTCGGCGCCTTCGCTTTCAACTGCCGCGCTTTCACTTGTTGGGGGAACCACAGCATTTGCCTCAGCGGGCGCTGCTTCAATTGTGTCGGCATCGACAGCAGCCTCGGTCGCGGCGGCCTCGGCACGCGCTTGTTCGACGATCCAGCCAAACAGATCCTTGACATGGACCATGCCGCGCGGATCGTCGAGTGTTTCGGAAAAAACCGGAATTCGCGAAACACCAGCGTCCTCGAATTGCTTCAAAAGATCGCTCAGCGGCTCGGTTTCGTCGACCGCAATGATATCTGCGCGCGGAACCATGATGTCCTCAACGCGACTGGCGCCGAACCGGAGCAAGCGCAACAACATGCCGCGCTCTTCGATACTGAAAGCGCTATCGGCGTCTGACTGATCCTCGCGCAAGGCGTATTCAAGTGTATCGCGCAGCGTCTGCTGACCTTGAAGTCCGAGCCGCGCGCGCATACCCGACAGCCATCCCAGAACGCCGCTGCGTGCATCGTCAGAACTGCTGCTCTGCTCGGGCTTTGATGCGGGTGTGTTGTCGGTGCTGCTCATGGCCTTCAGGTTTGCAAGTTTCAAATTTTCGATTGCGACATTGAGTGAAGCGGGGTCACGCAGGCGAAGCCAACTGCAAGTTCACGCGGGCGCATCGGCCGGATCACTGCCAGCATATGGATCAGCTATTCCCATCGTTGCCAGAATTTCAATCTCGAGCGCTTCCATCTCTTCTGCTTCCTCAGCCTCGATGTGGTCAAACCCTAAGAGATGCAGCAGACCATGCACAATCAAATGACGGAGATGATCGGCCTGGGAGATCCCCATATCGTGCGCTTCGGTCAGGATCGTTTCAGCGGCGAGAACGATATCACCCAGGAGTACCGGAGCCGCTATGTCGTCATCTGGAACCGACATTGTATTCGCAGGGAACGAAAGGACATTGGTGGGCTTATTCTTGCCGCGGTACTGCCCATTGAGAAGGGCGACTTCGGCATCACTGGAAAGAGCAACGACGACTTCGGCGTAATTTACGGTCGCGGGCACGCGAGCCGCAACAGGCGCAGCGCGGACCGCCGCTTCGGCAGCCTCTGTAACGAGCGCTGCAATGGCGTCAGCCTCGCCAAACGCTGACCAATCCCCAGCGTATTCCACCAGTTCGATCTGAAGCACTGGCGCGTGCGATCTTCGCGGCTCGGATTCGGGGGGATCGCCGTGCTGCGACACGGCCGGTTGTCCTGGCTCTGTAGCAGGCACACTCGTTCTCGATGAATGTGAAGCGCTCACGACACTAACTACCCTTGTCGTATGCCTCGACGATGCGTGCAACGAGGTCGCGTCGTACGACGTCGGCTGCAACGAAACGCACCGACTCTATGCCATCGACGCCTTTGAGCAACCGCTCCGCCTCGACCAGACCAGATCCGACACCCGGCGGCAAATCAATCTGGCTCGGATCTCCCGTGACGACCATTTTCGCATTTTCGCCAAGGCGGGTGAGGAACATCTTCATCTGCATGCTGGTGGTGTTCTGCGCTTCGTCGAGAATAACGAATGCGTTGGCCAGCGTCCGGCCGCGCATGAACGCCAGCGGCGCAATCTCGATGACACCGGTCTCGATGTCGCGTTCAACCTTTTCAGGCGGCAGGACATCGTACAGCGCGTCGTAAAGCGGCCGCAGGTATGGATCGACTTTCTCGCGCATATCGCCGGGTAGAAAGCCAAGGCGCTCGCCTGCTTCCACGGCGGGACGCGAAAGGATAATGCGCTCGACGATGCCGCGCTCCAGGAAGTGTGCAGCAAAGGCGACCGCGAGATATGTCTTGCCCGTACCTGCCGGCCCGATGCCAAAGACGAGATCGGTGTTCTGGATAGCGCGCATGTAGACGCTTTGCGTCGGCGTGCGGGCCTTGATGACGCGACGGCGGGTGGCCACTTGCGCTTGTCCGCCACTCTCGCCCATCGGCGCTTCTTGCCGTGCGTGTCGAATGTGTCCGTCGAAGTCTCCGGGTCCAACCGGCTCCCCGCGTGAGGCGCGCATGTAGAGATCCTCCAGGACTTCCCGGGCAATCTTACAGTTCGTTTCAGAGCCGGTCAGTATGATGACGTTGCCGTGGGCATGCGCTTCGATGCCAAGCCGGTCCTCAAGCAGGGCGAGATTGGAATCAAACTCGCCGAGCAGATTTGAAAGGAGGCGATTGTCTTCGAACGGCACGACGATGCGCGACTTTTCGGTCTGGGACTTGGCGCCACGACCCTGTCCCGAGGCGGATTGCCCGCGAATGCCTGTCAAATCCCGTTCTCCATCGTCACCCAGATCGCCCGTTTGGGTTCGTTCCGCAACGCCCGACCGGCGTTAGCGGTGCGCGGCACAGCCGCATCGGGGATCATTGAACCCAGTTGCCCGATTGTCCAGGGATTTCCTTTGCGGATTTCCGTGGCGCGCCGAACCCTGAAATTGGCCCAGAATCCGGCCTCTATGGGGCTATGCTGCCTGGATAACACCTGAAAGACTGTTGGGACCGGCACCCAGGATTTCCACTGAAACAATGCGGCCGAGAAGGTCTGCGGCAGCAAAGGCGTGGACCGGCTGCAAATAGGGCGATCGGCCGATCAGCTGGCCTTCGTGACGGCCGGACCGCTCGAACAGGACAGGAAATGTGCGGCCGACACAGGATGCATTGAAACGTGTTTGCTGGCTGTCCAGAAGGCGCTGCAGGCGATGCAGCCGCTCGATCTTGATCGATTCTGGCAGTTGAGCATCGATCTTGGCAGCGGGCGTGCCTGGGCGCGGAGAATACTTGAAGGAATATGCCTGGGCGAACCCAACCTCTTCGACAACGCGCAGCGTGGCAGCAAAGTCTGCTTCCGTTTCACCGGGGAAGCCGACGATGATGTCGGTGGACAGCGCGATATCGGGCCGCGCGCGGCGGATGCGCGCCACAATGTCTAAGTACTCGGCCGCCGAATGTTTCCGGTTCATCGCTGCCAGAACGCGGTCCGATCCCGACTGGAAAGGCAGATGCAGGTAGGGCATCAGCTTCCTTTCGGTGGCGTGTATCTCGATCAGATCGTCGCTCATGTCGCGTGGATGTGAAGTGGTGTAGCGAATCCGCTCCAGTCCTTCGATGCGCGCCAAACGCTTGATGAGTGCAGCGAGTGAGGCGGTGCCGCCGTTCTCGCTCTCACCGTGATAACCGTTGACGTTCTGACCGAGCAACGTGATCTCAGCCACACCGGCCTGCACCAACTCCGTCGCCTCTCCGACAACGGCAGCTACCGAGCGCGAATATTCCATGCCGCGCGTATATGGCACCACGCAGAATGTGCAGAATTTGTCGCAACCTTCCTGCACAGTGAGGAAAGCGCTGGCGGCGTGCGTGCGGGCGCGGCGCGGCAACTGCTTGAATTTGTCTTCCTCGGGGAAAACTGTCTCGACGAGTGGTCGCGCCTCGACCTTGGAACGGAAAAGCAGATCAGGGATACGGTGATAACTCTGCGGGCCGACGACGAGATCGACGACCGGCGCGCGCGCGATGATCTCTGATCCTTCAGCCTGTGCGACGCAACCCGCGACCGCAACCTGGGTCTGAAGCCCGTCCAGACGACGCTGCTCTTTGAGTTGGCGCAAGCGGCCAAGCTCTGAATAGACCTTTTCGGCGGCCTTCTCACGAATATGGCATGTATTCAGAATGACCAGATCGGCATCTTCCGGCCGGTCGGTTTCCGAATAGCCACAGGCCTTCAGCGATTCCGCCATGCGTTCGGAATCGTAAACGTTCATCTGGCAGCCGAACGTCTTGACGTGAACTTTCTTGGCTCCGGGCATTGCCGGATCCTCGCTGTCGTCGTTTCGCACCACCTGGCGTGGCGCCTCCACCAGTCTAGTCACAGCGGTTACAATCCCGTTAACACGGTTGTATTGCGAATATCCGGACCCAGTGGCACCGGCAAAGTCTGCGTGTACCAGTCATGAGCCGAATTGCACAACGATCTTCAACTGCTAACAAATCACCTGCGACGTTGATCCGCAGGCCGAATGAGCCTTACGATTCCTTTTTTCGCATTGCAACATCAACAATGACGACTTGTCATGTGTACCTTGGACGTAACCCACAAGGGATGCCTGATCAAACCATCCTACCGGCACGGTTTGAGCCGGTGTTGCGGCGGCGCACCAGCGTTGGAGCGGCGACAGGACGGGTCGGCGTAATGGGCGCATCTGCCGCCAAACCTCGAAGAGCGCGAACGACGTTTGTTCGGACTTCCTGCTCGCTATGACGTGCTAACGCCTTGCGGTCAGCGAAATCATCAAGGGGCACAGGCGGGCCGACGACAATTCTGGCATCGAGCGGTCCCGCCTTCAGCAAGGCCCAGGCGTGCGGGGGCAAGTCCATATCCCCATACCAGCCGACAAGCGGCCGATCCGCGCGGCCCAGTGGAACGCCGTGCAGGCGCGTGTAGGTGACCGAAACGGTTTGAACGACGGCCCGTGACAGAATGCCGGCAACATCGGCGTTGCTGGCGGGATCAGCCGGCTTGGTCGCGGCGCTCGGCTTGGCTGCGGCGAATAGAGACGTGCGAAACGGGAGCACGCGATTACCGTCGCTCGATGTACCTTCGGCGAATAGTACGATCGAGTCACCGGCTGCAAGCCGGTCGATGATTTCGCTGGTCGTCTCACCGACCGCCGAACGCCGCTCTCTGTCGACGAATACGGTTCGTTGCAATCGCGCCAGTGCGGAAACGCCGGGCCAGGTTCCAACTTCCTTCTTGGCGACGAATGAAACCGGCGCCACGGCGGAGAGCACGGGAATGTCCAACCACGAGGTGTGATTGGCGATCAGCAGCACCGGCTTGTCGCGTGCCACGGCGCCTTCAATCTCAAGGCGGACACCTACGAGACGGCAAACGCGGCGGTGATACCAATGAGGCAGTTGCCGGGCGAGGCGCGGGGCAAAGCGAACCAGAGCCGATTGCACCGGCATCAGCGGCAGCGTGAGACCGGCAAATCCCGCGAGTATCGTGCCCGCTCTGAAAGAGCCCATGGTTCGATGGCGGCTATTCCGCCTCCCAAATTGCGGGATCAGTGTTGTGTTTAGAGGTTGTTAGAACGGGCTGCTTCAAACGTTCTGGCACGTTGCTCACATCATACTAGAGCGCTTTTCGATCCAATGGCATCTGATCTGCGCTTTAGAGCAGGTCAAAGGTCGATTGAATCATGTCTGACCAATGTGACCTGCTCGCAATTTCTATTCGTGTTGATCGACCTCACAAATTTCTCAACATGAACTGGTTCTTCGCCCCAGGCTCGTGGTTAGCGATCGAGTGCCAACGCGAGAGCCAATGCGTCCTGCGGCTCGCCGTCTTTGCGCGTGTAATACCCCTTGCGCATACCGATGGCAGTAAATCCGCAGCTTCGATAGAGCGCGAATGCCGCTTGATTGTCGGCTGCAACTTCCAAAAACAGACGGCGTGCTTCGGCGCGCTTTGCGGCGCGCGCCAATCCTTCGATCAGAAGCGAACCAACACCGCGTCTCTGAAATTTGGGCAGAACGCCGATAGACAGGATTTCGGCCTCGTCGGCAGCAAGCTGGCCCATGACGAATCCGGCCGGTTCGGGCAATGCATCTGCGCCGTCGCGAACTCGCGCCAGAAACGCGGTCGATCCTGGATGCGAGAGTGAATCTTGCATGCTTGCCTCGCTCCATGCTGGTGAAAACAGGCGTGCATGCATTTCGGCCAACTCAACCGCGCGCTCCGGCCCAATCCATACGAGGCTTACAAATTTTGGATCTAGGCGTGCGCCTGCAGTGGTCGTCATGTTGTGACCCTCTCAATTGTTTTTCCCGTTTGCGGCTTGGCGTCAGCCGGCCGCAAATACAACGGTTTTATTGCGCTGCTTCCCGCTTGCATCGTTGCCGCCACATGGCACAAATCTCGCGCATCCGGCAACAGGCTAGGCAAATGTGCCGCTGCTCGATGACCTAGTGCATTTGCTGCTTGCGCCACCGCTTCAGCGCCCGATCCAGCAACAACAATTGGTGCACTTTCCGCAAGGGCCGCAGCATCTTGCACGGACAAAAGCAATGGTGCCGTAATTGGATCGGCACCGCTGGTCCGGAACTGCTGCGCATAGACCTCTCCACGCCGCGCATCAACTGCGATCAACAGCGTTGCCTCCCCGATCCCCGGACCATGTGCCGCGCTTGGATCAGACGCGAGATATCGAGCAGCCTGTTCTGCCATCACTGCAAGGCTTGATACGGCAACGACGTCAACAGAAAACGACAACGCCAATGCCCGCGCAGCAGCGACGGAAATTCGTGTACCAGTAAAGCTGCCTGGACCATTCGTTACTGCAATGCGTTCCAAATCCGTGAATGCAAGCCCCGCCTCCAACATCACTTCACCAATCATGGGCACGAGGCGCTCGGCGTGGCCTTTTTCCATCGGCTCGAACAGTCCGCACACACGTTCGGTCGCGGACGCACCGCGATCAAACGACTTCGCGGCCGCGGCCGAACAGGCGGCAAAGCAGGTATCAAAGGCTAGGATATTCATTGGCGCAGAGGCTACACGCGCGCCCGCCCGATTGCACGCAGACTTTCATCTACCGCGGGCGAGCGCGCCGGATTCGTCGCGGATGCGTCACACAATGATTGCCATCTCATCAAACGTGAACCTGGGGCTGCGTGGAAAAACGCCGCTTAGATCACCGTATCCAAGGTTGCACAGGAAATTTGATTTGATCTTCGTTCCAGCAAAGAAGGCGTTGTCAACGCCAGCGGAATCGAAACCAGACATGGGGCCGCAGTCGAGCCCCAACGCGCGCGCTGCCAGGATCAGATATGCACCCTGCAATGTCGCGTTGCGAAATGCCGTTTCCAGAGTCTTCTCTGGCTGGCCTTCGAACCAGCTCTTGGCATTGTCGTGCGGAAAGAGCTTTGGCAGATGCTCGTAAAACTCAAGATCCTGGCCGATGATGACACAAACTGGCGCGCCCATCGTTTTGGCTTGGTTGCCCGGTGATAGAAATGGCAACAGCTTCTGTTTGGCATCGTCCGATTTCACGAAGACCAGGCGCGCTGGCGAGCAATTGGCGCTTGTCGGTCCCATTTTGAGTATATCGACCAGACGGTGCAACAGCTCGTTGGGCACATCTTTGGCCTGCCACTTGTTCATCGTGCGCGCTTCTAGGAAGAGCGTCTCAAGTGCGTTCATGTCGAGCGGTTGTGCCATCAGCGAATTCCTTTCGTGAGATGTTGCAGGGGCAGGATAAACGCAAAACCCCGCACGGCCGGCGGGGTTCCTGCTATTTTGTTGGATTGCGAAATAAGGTCAAACAGCCTGTACAGCCTGCACCTCGGGGCAGAAGTGCTTCAGCAGATTCTCGATGCCATGACGCAGCGTAGCCGTCGAGCTGGGGCAGCCTGCGCACGCACCGCGCATGTGCAGATACACAATGCCGTCGCGGAATCCGGAGAAGGTTATATCGCCGCCGTCCTGCGCCACTGCCGGACGCACGCGCGTTTCCAGCAGTTCCTTGATCGTGGCAACTGTTTCCTCGTCCTCCGGCGCATAGTTACCGCCAGCCCGATCGTTGGTACCATCCGACTTCAAGATCGGAGCACCTGACATAAAGTGCTCCATGATGGCGCCGAGGATCATTGGCTTCAAATGCTGCCACTCGGCAGTGTCCTTGGTCACCGAAATGAAGTCGGACCCGAGGAAAACACCCCTGACACCATCAATCTCGAAAAGTCGCGTCGCGAGGGGGGAGGCGTCAGCTTCAGAACGTGTACGGAAATCCGCGGTTCCCGACGACAGAACGGACTTACCCGGTATGAACTTCAGGGTTGCCGGATTGGGAGTCGCCTCGGTCTGAATGAACATGCTTTGTCACCATCGCTGCCTGTTTGAGACCATTTGGAGCATCGCTGAGAAACTTAGCCGACTGGCCGTATTCAGCGCGCGACGCCGCAACAGCGCCTACCCCAAGTTTAGAATCTTTCCAAGGATGTAGGGCATCGAGAAGGCAAAGTCGAGTCCTGGGATCAATTTTTAAGATCTTGGCGTGATCTGTTACCGCTGCCCAGGACGGCGATCAAATCCCGTTTTTGGGATATTGCCTGCGTAGGCGCGCGAGGGGCTGTGAGGCGGCACAGATACGCCAAGCTAAGCCACTGTTTTAAATTGAAAATTTATAAGTTTTCTGGTGTGGATCACGCAAGCGAACGGATCAATTCCAGGGTGAGATTTCCCGGCACGATGGTGATCGGAACGGGGAAGGTGCCGGCGCGACTGCCTGAGGCCAGCGAAGAAACCAGCGGGCCCGGCCCCTTGCTGTCAACCGATGCGCCCAGAACGAGCAACGCGATATCGTCATCGTCTTCAATAAGCTTCAGGATTTCTTCCGCTGTCGAACCTTCGCGGATGACTTCCTCAATTTCAACGCCTTCAAATCCCGCCAGATTGAGCTTGCGCCGGAAAAGACGGAAGAGTGCGCGTGCCGTATTGCTCTCTTCTTCGAGCTGCACCTGGCGGACGCCCATCCAGTGTTGAAAGCCCTGAGGCTGGATGACGTAGCACATCACGATAACGCCGCCAGAGTGCTCAATGCGGCTGGCGGCGAAATAGAGTGCGCTTTCCACCTCTGCACTGTCATCGACAATGAGCAGGAATTTGCGACGGTGGCCGGATTCAAAGCTGCGACGTAATCTCATGGTGCCCATGCTGCCCTATGCGCCGAAAAGCGACAATACGATTTCACCAATCATACGTGTGTGTCCCCTGCGGCATAGAGCGACGTTCGGCAAACGTTTCTCCCAGCCGAAGCCACCGGACGTCATGACCTGATGAAGCCGACAATGTCCTTGACTTCGCTCATGACAGGTTCGGCAAGTTTGCGAGCCCGTTCCGACCCCTTGGCGAGAATTCTGTCGATTTCAGCCGGATCCTGCATCATGCGCGCCGACTCGGCGGCTATCGGCGCCAGTCTTGTGACGGCAGCATCGGCCAGCTGCTTCTTGAAAGCTGAGAATTGCGCACCACCAACCTCGGCCAACACCTCAGACGCGGTTTTTCCGACCAGTGCTGCATAAATGCCAACAAGATTTTCCGCCTCTGGCCTGTCTTTCAACCCTTCCGTTTCAGAGGGTAGCGGCTCTGGATCAGTCTTTGCCTTTTGCACCTTGCGCGCGATGGTATCGCTATCGTCGGTCAAATTGATGCGCGACAGGTCGGACGG
>AERA01006163.1_pt1 | contig 17458 bp, 12 predicted proteins | sample 267968 | NCBI WGS metagenome assembly AERA01 (sample SAMN02954363, study PRJNA61401) | activated sludge metagenome | biome: terrestrial; feature: wastewater treatment plant; material: activated biomass; isolation source: activated biomass of an industrial wastewater treatment plant | reverse complement strand
ATGGAGCTAGGCTCTGAAGAATCAGAAAATGCCGGTGCCGGCGGAGCAGCGGGTGACCAGGACGTACCTGAAGCGCCCGTAACTCGTCGCCGCATGCAGCCGTCATCCATCGGTATTACGGTTCTACTACCCATCACGGCCACGCGCTTCGACGCCGTCATCACATGGGGCGACTATCGCACGGAGCCGCCGCTGCCGCCCGAGCTTCTGACGCCGCCGGACGAGAAGGATGCAATCACCGATCGGCGCAAGGCGCCGGAAGTGGAATGGGTGCGCACGCCGAACGAACGCAAAATCCCGGTTCAGCTGGATGGTCCGCGCTTTACTGTTCCCGTCCCCGACAGCGCCACACCGCAGCTCGGGGGCGGTCGTCTCGAGCTCGACGTCGTTTCCCGCACCTACGACTACGAACGTCCGGATGGTTCGCGGCATAGAGTGCGCGCCGTCACCGTGTTCCTCGTCAACCGGCGCGCTCAGTCACGCAAACGCTACCAGGATCTGAGCTACGCTTTCCAGGCACGCATCGAGCTGTGGTGCGCAGACGGCATCGAGCCTCGCCACGATGTCTCCGGATATCGCCTCGACGACGAAGATGTCCGCATCGCCGACCTGCACTACCGAGACGTTGCCGAATACGCCGTCGGTCGCAGCACCTCCGCCGGGTGGAGCAATCCAATCGAACACAAGGTCACGTCAGCCTGGACGGACCCATTGCCGACGGCCGAAGTCGAGCGCGTGGCACCGACGCCTGAGAAGGATTTGCGCGGGGTCGCATTCGGCATGGAGCAGCTTGCCGTCATCGCAGCGAGATCCGGAGCGGACCTCGCAGCTGCACTGGAGCCGCTTCCCGATCTCTACCGCGTCTGGATCACCAGCCAGCAGGCGCTTGCGACCGGCCTTGAGCCCCGTCGCCGCGAAACAGCGAACAAACTCCTTGCCGGCATGACGATCGCCTGTGGGCGAATTTCTGAAGGCATCAACGTGCTGAAGCGCGACGATCACGCGCGCCGCGCCTTCGCCTTCATGAACGAGGCCATCGCAACGGCCGCACGGCGCAGGATTGCAGGACCGCAAGGTGACCCGGCAGCGCAGAAAGAACCGAGATGGCGACCGTTCCAGCTGGCGTTCATCCTGCTCAATCTTTCGAGCCTGGTCGACAAAGCACATCCCGACCGCGAGTCCGTCGATCTTCTGTTCTTCCCGACGGGCGGCGGTAAGACCGAGGCTTATCTGGGGTTGGCGGCGTTTGCAATCGCCCATCGCCGCCTTACAGCAGGCGAAGCTGGGAGTGGCGTAACCGTGATCATGCGCTACACGCTGCGCCTTCTCACCCTCGACCAGCTCTCACGCGCCGCCGGCGTCGTTTGCGCCCTCGAGCTCGCACGCACCGATCCGAAGAACGCGGATGACCGCGGGCAAAAATTCCTCGGCTCATGGCCGATCGAAATCGGACTATGGGTCGGTTCGGATGCGTCGCCCAACCGCCTTGGCGGCCAGGGCAACACCGGTGAGGACACTGCCGTCACGCGCGTCAGAAAATATCGCGCCAACCCGCAGCGCGTGAAAGCTCCTGCGCCCATTAAGGCCTGTCCTTGGTGCAGCACGCCATTTACGCCCGAGTCCTTCCAGTGCACACCAAATACGGTCGCTCCGCGCAATCTCGAAATCCGCTGCACGAACAGCACCTGCGATTTCACCGGCGACCGCGCGCTGCCCATCATTACGGTCGATGAGCCAATCTATCGCCGCCTCCCCGCCTTCCTCATTGCAACCGTCGATAAATTTGCAGGCCTGCCCTGGATCGGGGAGAGCGGCGCATTCTTCGGCCATGTCGACCGCATCGAGGAAGGTGTTGGCTTCTACGGCGCTGCCGAGCCCGGCGTTGGGCGCAAGCTATATAATGCCAACGAGCTCTTGCCGCCCGATCTTATCATCCAGGACGAACTGCATTTGATTTCCGGACCGCTCGGCACCGTGGCGGGGCTCTACGAAGTCGCCATTGATGAACTGTCCACGCGGACGATAAATGATCGCCATATACGGCCGAAGATCGTTGCGTCGACCGCTACTGTTCGGCGCGCCCAGGAACAGATCCGCCTTCTATTCGATCGCGCCTCGACGCACGTTTTTCCGCCACCGGCCGTCAATTGCACCAACAGCTTCTTTGCCGTCACCGTTCCGTCGGCCCAAGACCCGGCACGCCTCTATATGGGCGTCGCTGCCCAGGGACGCGGCCCGAAGCTGGTCTTCCTTCGCGCGCTCACGACGCTCGTCGCCGCAGCGCAAGCCGAATATGAGAAGTCTGCAAGCGTTCAACCCAATCCCGCCGATCCCTACATGACCGCGCTTTGCTACTTCAACGCTTTGCGCGAACTCGGAGGCGCGCGGCGCATTGTTGAAGACGAAGTGCGCGACCGTGCGGCACGTTACGGAACCGAGCGCGTTCGCAACTTGCCGTCGGCGCCCGCTTTCAAAGACCGGAGGATCAAAGAGCCTCTAGAACTTACGTCGCGCGTTTCGACCGACAAAGTCGCCGAAGCAAAGCAGGCCCTTGAGGCGACCTTCGCAAAACCGGCCGAAGCCGTCGACGTGGCGCTCGCGACCAACATGATCTCGGTCGGCCTGGACATCTCGCGTCTCGGCCTCATGCTTGTTCAAGGTCAGCCGAAAACTGCTGCCGAGTACATCCAGGCGACGAGCCGTGTCGGTCGCGACCATGAGCGGTGCGGCCTCGTCGTGACGGTACTCAATTTGCACAAGCCCCGCGACCGCACCCACTACGAAAGCTTCCGGCAGTTTCACAGCACCTTCTATCGCGCTGTGGAGGCGACCAGCGTAACGCCGTGGGCAGCGCGCGCTTTGGATAGAGCGTTAGCCGTGATTGTCGTTGCTATCGGGCGGCACCTGGAACCATTGCTCACGCCGGAAAACGCCGTCCGAACCCTCGCCGAGCATGACAAGCTGCGTGATCGCGTTTGCGAAATTATCGTCCAGCGGGCGAAGGGCCGAGCCACCGGCGGCGATGCAGCGCTGAGGAACGATGTTTTGACACTTCTCGAGGCTTGGATGGCAACGGCCGAAGAGTTGACAGCGAACGGCGCGCCGTTTGCCTATTCCCGTGCAGGTGCTCGCAGCCACCTGCTGCAGAACCCGCTTGATCCGGGGCTTGCCAATCTCTCCCCGGCGCATCAGCGCTTTGTCGCCGGCCGCTCCATGCGCGATGTCGAACCGAACGTTGTGTTGAAAGTGCGCGACCCCTGGGGCGGCGAGATCGCAAATGCTGGAGACCTCGCATGACCCGCAATCTGCAGCGTCTCAGTCAGCTCATCTCGACATTCGGTCCGGGCTCCATGCTCGATCTACCGACGCGCTCTGTCATGATCGGCGGTCTTGATCGATGGGATATGCGCCAGGGAACGTGGACCACCATCAGCGAGCCTCGTCTCGTAGAGCTACTGCAACGTCGCCTGACCTCGCCCGGACCGAACGGCGAGCCGCCGCGACTTCCGCCGGAGACCCGCCTGTCCTTACGCACGCCTCCTCTCGCAAAGGACACGCATGCCAATCGCGAGCCACCCGGTATACCGGTCTCCGTTTTTCCCACTTGGTTCGTCTGCGAGAAAATCGAGCATGTCAGCGACGGCGGTAGAGATCGCCGCCGCCGCCGTCTCGTCCGCTGGCAAGACCTCGAGGCGGGTCAAGGTCGGCGCTATTTCTACGGCGATGATGGCAAACGCACGGATGTCACACCGATTCGCTTCGTGGGTGCTTGTGAGCATGGCCATATCCAGGACATCGACTGGCGTTGGGTCGTGCATGGCAACAAGCCGTGCCAAGAACCACTGTGGCTTGAAGAACGTGGCACGAGTGCCGATCCGGCTGACACTTATGTCGTGTGCGGCTGTGGAATTGATCCGCTCTCGCTGCAGCAGGCATTTGCCCCAGGTCGCATCGGCAAGTGTGGCGGCAACCGCCCGTGGCTGGGCCGCGAAGCGAGGGAAGCGTGCGATAAGAATCTCCGCCTGCTGACACGGACGGCAACGAACACATATTTCCCGCAGGTCGTGACGGTGATCTCGCTGCCGACATCGGAAGACGAACTCGGTAAGCTTCTGGCGTCCAAGACCGATGATCTCAAAGATGCGCTGTCGGCAGCCGACGTGGCGCAGGCGATGAAATTCAACTCGAGACTTCGAGAGGCGTTGAAGGGATGGACGCCCGAACAGATCTTTTCGCGGCTCGACATGATGCGTTCGCTCGCGCAATCGGACGCTTCGATACCACCCAAGTATGCGGAGTTTGACATTCTCGCATCCGGCGCGCCGGTGATTGGCGAAAATCGTCTCGACGCACGCCTATTCGCTGAGACTCTCCCGCGTTCCGCCTGGGTCGATGACGGCGGTGGGTACACTGGCTTCATCCAAAGTCTCGTTGCGGTCCATCGTCTCCGCGAGGTCATGTGCCTGTATGGGTTCACGCGTTTCGAAGCCGCGCCGACATCGGCCGATGGCGATCTCGAGGACATCAGACTTGCCGTCGATGGAGCGCCGATCGGACTCAACACCGATTGGCTTCCGGCAATCGAGCAATTCGGCGAAGGTATTTTTATCCACGTCGATCCGGCAGCAGTCAGATCGTGGCTGTCGCGACCTGCTGTCGAAGAACGCATCCAATCGCTACTGGGCGGGCATGCGACGTGGTCGAGCGCAAAGTATGGGACACGGGCGCCTGAGCATCCGGGGGCTGCCTACATCGTACTTCATACGCTCTCGCACGCCTTGATCAGCGAGATTGCACTCGACTGCGGATACCCAGCGAGTTCATTGAAAGAGCGCGTCTACGCCCTCGCCGAGCCGGGCAGTCCGCAAATCATCTCGCGCTGCGGCATCCTCATCTACACGGCAACGGCCGGAACTCTCGGAACGCTTGGCGGTCTGGTCGCGACCACACAGCGGTTCTCCACAATCCTACGTACCGCGCTGCTCCGCCTGCAAATTTGCTCGAACGATCCCGTTTGTGCCGATCACGACCCGGCTAACCGAACAGACGATCGCGCGCTTCATGGTGCCGCTTGCCATGGATGCCTGCTAATTGCGGAAACCAGCTGCGAAATGCGCAACGTGTTCCTCGATCGCGCACTTATCGTCGATACGATGGCGGTAGCTGGTGCTAGCTTAATTTGAAATTACATACATTGATCACCCGTCCTGGAGTGCCCTTTCTAGAGTTGGGGAGCGCTCTAAGAAGCGCAATGCGAGAAAGTTTAGAAAACGGCTAGGTTTGGGAGCGCTACGTGTCTGAGTCTCCAGGGGCGGTCTTCGTCCCTCGGCGCTGGCAAGTGCGCTCTGGGCACCTGCGGTTCACCTTCGATTCGCATAATCGGGCTTATTGCAGTGGTCAGAACAGCAGGTCCGTATTCAGGTTATGAGCAGCAATCCAGCCCACGATGGTTCAAACAAGTTTTCGCCCATGCCCGGCGGGAGAGATGTTGGTTCGCGGGGCATCTCGCAACTTCTGTTTACTGGTGCGTTGCGGACGTAACCCCACTAAGTTAGCGGTCATAGATTGCTAAGATCGATCGGAGCCAGCGCTTCAATAATCCTGCACTCGGCAATGGTGCCGCAACCGCACTGGCGGATGATGCTGTCAAGTTCGCGCCGCAGAGCCTTCAAATCGGCAAGCTTGCGGTCAACGTCCGCGAGGTGGTCGCGCGCGATAACATCGACAGCCTCGCAGGAACGCTGCTTCTGATCCGATAGACCCAGAAGCTCTCTCACCTGCTCCAGGCCAAATCCTAGATCGCGGGCGCGGCGGATGAAGCTCAGCCGACCAAGATCCTTGGCCCCATATGCACGATAGTTACCGCTCGTCCTATCAGGCGCGGCAAGCAAACCGATCCGCTCGTAATAGCGGATCGTCTCCACCTTGGTGCCGGTTGCTTTGGACAAATCGCCGATCGTGAGGACGCCTGAACTCATGAGTATTGACCCTGTAGCTACTACAGGCTGCAATATGATGTCTGAACTAAAGAAAGTCCAAAAAACATGTCGGCTGCCGAACGACCCTCAACAAACATCCACGCGCTCAAGATGGGCGTCGAGGGCATGGATTGCGGGGCGTGCGCGCTCAAGATCGAGAACGCCCTGAAACGTATCCCGGGCGTCACCGACATCAATGTCAATTTTGGCAACGAGACGCTGGCCCTGAATCACGATGTAGATCGAAGCACGCGCCAAGCCATTGAGGACAAGATCCGCAGCCTTGGCTACACGCCGCGCCCACTGGCGGCTGAGCAGACCGACTCGACCCATGCGACCGAGCGGGCCGACCGGCTGTGGTGGCAAACCCGCAAGGGGCAACTCGTCCTAGTAAGCGCAGTCCTGCTTGCGGTGGCAGCCATTGTCGCTTGGATAGCACCGGATCTCTCGTTTTTCGCCTATCTTGCAGCGGCCGTCATTGGTCTCGTGCCCATTGTGCGCCGTGCGCTCGCCGGTGCCATGTCCGGCACACCCTTCAGCATCGAAACGCTCATGAGCGTGGCGGCAGCCGGGGCTATTATTATCGGCGCGACCGAGGAAGCGGCCGTTGTGATCTTTCTCTTTGCCGTAGGCGAGCTCCTGGAGAACGTCGCGGCGGGCCGCGCGCGGGCGGGCATTCAAGCGCTGATCGGATTGGTCCCGCGCACCGCCCAGATCGAGCAAAACGGCAAGGTGCGTGAAGTACCGGTCGAACAATTGCGCGTCGGCGATGTTGCCGTGGTCCGTCCTGGCGATCGAATTCCTTCGGACGGAAAAATCATCGAGGGGACGTCGGAACTCGACGAAGCCTCCGTCACCGGCGAATCGGTTCCCGTTCTCAAGACTATTGAGGCGATGGTCTATGCCGGCAGCATTAATGGCAACGGCTTGCTCAGGATATCAATCACCAAGACCGCAGCCGACAACACCATCGCTCGCATCATCCATCTGGTGGAGCAGGCACAGACTTCTAAAGCGCCTACGGCCCGCTTTATCGACCAGTTCGCGGCGTACTACACGCCAGCGTCAATGGTCGCTGCGGCGCTGATCATCATCATACCACCGTTGCTCTTTGGGGCAGATTGGGAAACCTGGATCTACCGCGGCCTCGCTACCTTACTCATTGCCTGTCCCTGCGCGCTTGTTATCTCGACGCCTGCCGCCATTGCCTCCGGTCTCGCGGCGGGGGCCCGCCGCGGGCTTCTCATCAAGGGCGGTGCAGCCTTGGAGACTCTCGGCAAGATCAAGACCGTCGCCTTTGACAAGACCGGCACCTTAACCGTTGGCAAGCCACAGGTGACCGATGTCATTGCCATTGAAGGCGACGACAGTGAGGTGCTGGCGAAAGCTGCCGCCGTCGAGCAAGGGTCCAGCCATCCGCTCGGGTTTGCGATCGTTGCTGCGGCCCGCGCTCGCTCTCTCGCCATACCCCAAGCTTATGGGGGCGCATCCGCCGTGCCCGGCAAGGCCGTCGTCGCTCGCCTGAGCGAGGGTTTTGTATCCGTCGGCTCGCCGCGGCACGCAGCTGAGCTCAATCTGTTGCCCCCTTCCTTTGAGGACGCAGTGCAGAGGCTTGAGGCCGAAGGCAAGACTGTGGTGATCGTTGCCACGAAAGAGCGCGCGCTCGGCCTTATTGCGCTCCGCGACGAACCGCGCCCCGATGCCGTAGCCGGGATCAGGTGGCTAAAGGCGCTCGGCGTGCACACCATCATGCTGACCGGCGACAACCGGCGCACGGGCCAAGCCATAGCAAGCGCACTTGGCCTCGATGTACGCGCGGAGCTTTTGCCCGACGCCAAGCTCCAAGCCATTGCTGAACTCAAGACGGTTGGCCCTGTGGCCATGGTGGGCGATGGCATCAATGACGCGCCTGCCCTTGCGGCATCCTCAGTCGGCATCGCGATGGGGGGCGGGACCGATGTCGCGCTGGAGACCGCCGATGCTGCCTTGCTCAGCAACCGTGTCACCGGGGTTGCCGAGCTTGTCAGTCTCGCGCGGGCGACCTTGTCCAATATCTGGCAGAATATCGCGCTCGCGCTCGGGCTGAAGGCCGTGTTTCTGGTCACGACACTTTTGGGCGTCAGCTCACTGTGGATGGCCATCCTCGCAGATACAGGGGCCACCGTGCTGGTGACCGCGAATGCATTGCGCCTGCTGCGATTTCGTCCGGCATCGACAGCATCGTCTCAGGAGATCGCATGAGCAGCGCAATGGACACCTTGGCACCGCACCGCCTGACACGACTGTTCGGATTGGCGGCGATCCTTATCGCCTTCGTTTTGGATCAAGCCACGAAGGTGATGGCGTTAGCGGCGCTTGAGCGTGGGAGCGTCCAATTCGTGCTGCCATTCTTCGATCTGCGTCTCAGTTTTAACCAAGGCGTATCTTTCAGCATGTTCGCTGAGACATTCGCGGGCCGCCCTTTGCTTCTGGCTGGAATTACGCTCGTCATCGTTGCGCTATTTGGATTTCTCCTGATCCGATCAACCACCCAGTGGGAGGCCGCCGCGTTCGGATTGATCATTGGCGGCGCGCTTGGCAACGCTTTGGATCGTATTCGCGTCGGCGCGGTTGTTGATTTCCTCGACTTTCATGTCTGGGATTATCACTGGCCCGCATTCAATCTCGCGGATACGGCAATCGCGGTGGGCGTCATACTCCTGCTTGCCATAACTTATATAGGAAAGCACACGGACAACCCTTCGAAGAGCAACCCATCATGAGAACACAGTCGCGGATTTACCGACGGTCAGCTAGCTGGCCTGCCCGCGCCAACGCTACGTGTACAATCGCTCGCCCTTGATGTTCTGGTAGAGATGCGCAACCAGTTCGCCGTAGCCGTTGTACGGCAGTGTCGCTACGCGGGTCTCGGTTCCAAGGACACGTTCGGTCGCTTGGCTCCAGCGCGGATGCGGAACTTCAGGATTGATATTGGCCCAGAAGCCATACTCGGCAGGCAGGATTTTCTCCCAGAAGCTGACCGGACGATCGGCAACGAACGAAAACCGCGTGATCGATTTGATGTGCTTGAAGCCGTATTTCCATGGCACGGCTAACCGCAACGGCGCGCCGTGCTGCTTGGCCATCGGCTTGCCGTAGGCTCCCGTGGCGATGAACGCCAACTCGTTGGTCGCCTCTTCGATGGTCAATCCTTCAACGTAGGGCCACGGGTTCCAGGTCTGCTTCTGGCCCGGTGCGACAGCAGGATTGTTGAACGTCTCCATCCGCACGTATTTGGCGGACGACAGCGGTTTGGCCAGCGCGACGAGGTCTTTCATCGGGAAGCCGGACCACGGGATCGTCATGGACCACGCTTCGACACAGCGGTGGCGATAGAGACGCTCTTCGAGCTTCATCTTGGCGAGCAGATCGTCGATGCCAATTTCAAACGGCTTTTCGACCAACCCGTCGAAGGTGACCATCCAGGGACGGACTTTCAAAGCCTGCGCCGCACCTGAAATCTCCTTGTGCGAGCCAAACTCATAAAAGTTGTTCCACTTGGCGTTGACGCTTTCAGCCGTGAGCGCTCGGTCGAGTGTGAAAGCTGCGTTGCACGGAACCGGATAGAGATCGGCCGAGGGATCAATTTCGGCAGGTATGGTGGACGGCTCGTCTTGCCCCAAGAGAACAACAGCCGCCGCAAGACCGCTGATACCTAACCCCATGCTGGCGAGGAATTCACGCCGGTTGGCAAAGACACTCTCAGGCGTCGCGAGGGCCTCTTTGAGAGGGGCTTGCTGATGTTCATCTCCCTTCTCTATACGCAAGCTGTGCGCCTTTGAAACATTCTCTGGGGACTTATCGCGAACCTCAGCTTGCACCGGCGGACATGGTACGTTCCCGTAACTACAGAACACACAGCAGTCGCCGGGCTTGGGTTTCAATACGTGCCCGCAGCCGGAACATTCGTGGATGTAGACGCAGGCGTCGGTCGGCATAGTTGAAGTCGACTGATGACAGCACTCCGGACATGTGATTGTCGATTGTAGGTCGGTCATAGGGGGGGGTCCTATCCTCGTCTTCAATGCCAATGAAATACTAATCAGCGAAGGGTTCCATAGTTGTCCGCTATCACAGTGGTGGGCGCAAAACGATGCCAGCGGCTGATCATGGAGGCCTGCCCGCCGCGAATGGACAGGCAGGCTTACTTTGATGTCAACGCACGTCAGGCAAGGGCCGCGACATCAGTTGTTCCAAAATTTGCCGCTGAATTGCCGCCCTTCTTCGGCTGTGGAACGGTCGGAGGCGACGTCCTGGGCAGACCGTCGTGATACGGTGGCTTATGGTGTGCCATGACGATCGCGGACGCTTCGGCAATCGCACCGTGCCGGTGCAAGTGCTTCCGGACGGTGTTTGAACGCACCGCCGGCTTTTGGTGCTCATGGGGAACTGCGTAGGGCGCGCTCTTAAAGGGAAAGCGCCAGACGGTATGGGCATGAGCGGCGGCGCCGCTGGCTGCCAGAGTGACGGCCACGAGAGCCGCCTTGATGATCGATTTCATGGAATTGTTCCTTCATATCCCGAGCATTGCTTGTGTCTGATTGCTGTGAATGGCAGGCCTCTGCGCGCGGGCCGGACCTTGAAGCCCGGCCCGCGCGCGAGGCCGCAGGTCAGCGGATGACCTGCGTTTTGCCTGCGACCAGCTTGTGAACGTGCTTGCCGTGACGCACGATTTTGACCGGCGCGGCTTGTGCCGCGGGTGCAGTCTGCGTCGCGTACGGCGCGCCCTTGTGCGGGAAATGCCATACGGTTTCGGCTTGGCCAGCGGTGGCGCCGGCAGTGAGGGTCAGCGCAACGATGGCTGTCTTAATGATCGTCATCATGGTTGTAGTCCTTCTCAATCGAGAGTTCAGGTTCCGACGATCAAGCGAGGAATCCCGAGATAGCCTGGTGCGCTCAGTGGCGCGGGTTGAGGCGGTTCGGATCGCAAGATGTCGTGGATGATGCTTTTCAGTGTGCGCGAGGCACGCGCCCGCAATCACACGACCATCGATGGTCGCACGTGATGCGCTGCGCCGCTTAAAGCGACGCTTAAACCGTCAGCCTCGCGGTGGCGGAGCGGGCGGCTGAATCGAGAGGGACTGGCCGAGCGCGAGAACCGCCAACGTCAGGACATCGTGGTCCGGTGTCAAAGGCGACGACGCGCTTGAAACAATACCGCATGTGGCCGCGCATTGGCTGGCGCAACCTGCGGACGTCTGACATTGCGGCATCGTTCCGCAATTCGGCATGTTGCTGTGGCACGGGCAATCGGCCATGATGCCGTTCGCCGCAATGTCTCCGGCGCCCGTGCCGTCGTCCGCCATCGTCTGCTGCATGCCCTGACATGACTTAGTCATTGTCATCGCAAACCCAGCCACCGGCGAGAGCGCCAGCGTCAGGGCGATGAAGAGGGCCAACAATGGTCGAAGACGTTTCATAATAGTGAGTTCGGATCTGTCGTTGAATTGGTTACAGGCCGATCCGCGGATTTCGGCTCACGCATGCCTTCATTGTGTCGCAAAAGAACTAGCGCGGCGATGGCACCCAACACCGGCCAAGCCGGCAGCAACAAGACCGTTACGAGCATTGGATCCCAGAGTGCCGGGAGCAGATATCGCTGCACGATGGCCTGCACGAGGTTCAGGCTCGCACCGTTGATCCGGGCCCAAAGGTCCCCCAAAGTTGCGAAGCCGAACAGGCCCGAGTCCGACAATCCATTTGTGAGGTCAAGGGCAAGAACGGCGACCGAAAGTGTGGCCAGACCGAATCCCACGATGCGTCGAACGGACATTATTTCACCCTTGATTTGCGCGAGCCAAATTTGGAGCGGACATCCGCTGTTGTCTGAGTTGACCCCGGACGAGCAGGGAGATGGTTGTCATCACAGCGACAGTCGCAAGAACTAAAAACATGGCAACCTCACTGGAGTTTTGCTGAAGCCAACGGCACGTCGAATTTCTCGCACCAGATCCAAAACTCATTGTATTGGCTGAGATCGGTTCCAGCCGGAACTGTATACTCCTGCGCACCCTTGAACTTGGCGAGCGTCGCGAAAATGGTGCCGCGCTTGTATCCGTCCTTGCCCCACGCGAGACGCGGCGCGGGCGCATCCTGAAGCGTGAAATCGTCCTTAAGCACGACCTTGACCGTTTCGCCGCTGCGGACAATCTCCAAATGCCCGGATGCCTTGTGACCACCTGCGCCCTGTAGAACGTCCGGCTCGGCGGCGTGGGCCGAGCCGACGAAGCGGAAGCACAGGAACATGATGACGGCCAAGGCAGCGATCATGGCTGCAGGCACGACAATCCACTTCAACATGCGGGTCTCCTTGCTCACCGTTCCGGTCCTCAGCATGAAGGAAAGGTAGCGGCCGCGTGCGCGTTCTGGAAATAACGCCTGGCGATCTATTTGATAGGTGATCGCTATCATGGCCGACCTACTGCCATACCCCACATCATTCCACCCATGGGTTGATCCATCATGGAATTCACTCCGTGGCGTAAAGTTGCGCCGGTTCTGGTTTGCCGGTGATCGTCAGGATTTCGAAGGGGCCTTCCTTTGTGCCGCTCATTCCCGGCGAGCCTTCCGGCATTCCAGGCAGCGAAATTCCCTTGATCGCCGGCCGCTCGGCAAGCAGCCGCTTGATGGGGCCAACCGGGACATGGCCTTCAACGACGTAATCGCCGATGACCGTCGAATGACAGCCTTCAAGGTCTTTGCGCACCCCGTGCTTCTGTTTGATCTGGCTCATATTCGGGTGCTCGATCACGCGAACTTCGAAGCCATTCACTCGCAGGTAGTCAGCATAAGCATCGCAACACGAGCAGCTGGGATTCTTGTAGAGCGTGGCGTTGACCGTTTCCTCAGCTGCAGCGTGGCTCGACATCAGCGCGAACAGTGCAGCGAACTTAGATACGGATTTCATGAGCTTACTCCTGTGTTACAAAAACGTGGCTGTTATGGCTCGATTCCCAGAGCCTGATTGATGTCGGAACGTGCTCGTTGAACAGCAACACGGGCCGTAACGCGCGATAAATCGGCCTCAAACAACTGCAGGCGCGCGCGAATCAGATCGTTCAATTCGGATTGTCCGGCGCGTTGTGCTGCCTCGGTGAGCTGAACAACAGACGAGAGATCGTCGTGGCGACCATCCAACGCCTTCAGTTGCTGGCGTGCGCCATCGAGCCGTACTCGCGCCTGCGCGGCGTCGCCACCGACTTCACGTTCGGCGAGCGCCAGTTCTTCACTGGCCGCGACAACGTCGGCTGCGGCTGCGGCGCGCTTTGGTTGATTCACAGCGTCATAAGCAAAGGGGATTTTGAGACGCACGCCAAGCGAGGTGACGTTCGGCTCGGCGCTTGTATCGGTATTGTTGTTTACAAAGGCGCTGAATTCCGGCCGCTCGCGATCGACAGCCCAAACTAGGCTTTCGTCAGCTTGGGCCTTCTGGATCGCAACAGCGCGTAGGACGACACGCGGGTGGTTCGAGGGCGTCGCGCTCCGAGAGTCATGTTCGCGAAAAGCGGCTGGAGCAGCAAGTCCGGTCATCACTTCAAATGCAATTTTCGCTTGATTGAGCTCCGAGCGCAGTCCCGCAATTGCTGCGTCAGCGTCGCGAGCGTCTGCATCGGCAACCTTGGTGTCAACCAATTGAGCCTGACCGGATTGAGACTGGTCGCGCAGGCTTTTTGCGAGAGCGCCCGCCGTCGCGCGGCGGCGTTCAGCGATGGCAAGCTTCTCGCGCGCTTCAGCGACCATCCAGTACGCGTCGCGAACGCGCTTGGCGACTTCGAGCCGCTTTGCAGCGATCTCGGCCTCGATTCGTTCGCCTTCCGTCAGGGCGGCGGCCAGCGCGGCGCCGCGCTCGCCGCGCAACCAGATCGGGACGCCGAATTCGGCCTCATATTCGCGCGTGCCCCGGTCATTGGTCAGCGCATCTGTTCGATGCACAAGCGTGGTCCAGGGTCCGCCAGGAAGGAGCGCATCGGCTGCATCGGCTTTCGCGCGAATCTCGGCGCGCCGCGCTGCCAGCGCAGGAATGTCCGGCGTTCGTTCACAGGCTGCTTCGAAAGCGCCGGTGAGTTCCGACGCATGAGCTGGACGGCTCTGAGCCGTGAAAACGAAGAGTGCGAGCAGCAAAGGAAATATTTGCATATCGTGTGTCCAGTTTCTCGCTCGAATTTGCATGAACACAAGACTTGAACTCGGGCATTTGCGGTTGGCGAATCGAATCGCGGCGGCGGTTCGACGATAGTTCAAGAGCCGGTGCCGATAGGGACCACGGATGAGGTTATCGACACTCATGCTGCTGCCTCCGCCCCGACTTCCATCGCGGTCGAGGTTTTTGGCAACCGATAGCCTTTGACAAGCGCATAGATCGCCGGAATGACGATCAGCGTCAGAACGGTCGACGACACCATGCCGCCAATCATCGGCACGGCGATTCGCTGCATCACCTCCGAGCCCGTTCCCGTGCTCCACAGGATAGGCAACAGGCCCGCCATGATGGCGACGACCGTCATCATTTTCGGCCGGACGCGTTCGACCGCGCCTTCCATGATGGCGGCTTGCAAATCCTCGCGACTGAACGCCCGATTCTCCCGCTCAGCCTTCGCTTTTTGATCGGTCAGCGCATGGTCGAGATAGATCAGCATAATGACGCCGGTTTCGGCCGCAACACCTGCAAGCGCGATGAAGCCGACGGCGACTGCTACGCTCAAATTGAAGCCGAGCCACCACATGAGCCACAGCCCGCCGACAAGCGCGAACGGCAGCGACAGCATGACGATCAGGGTTTCAGTCACCCTGCGGAAGTTGAGATACAGCAGCAGCAGAATGATCATCAGCGTCAACGGCACGACGATTGCTAGGCGTGCCTTGGCGCGTTCATAATATTCGAACTGCCCGCTCCAGATGGCTTGATAGCCGACCGGGAACTTTACGTTTGCCTCAACGGCGCGCTTCGCGTCTGCGACGTAGCTGCCAAGGTCGCGGTCGCGCACATCGACGAAAATATAGGCGGCGAGTTGGGCGTTCTCGGTGCGAATGCTGGCTGGACCTGTGGTCAGCTTAACGGCTGCGACTTGGCCTAGTGGGATCGACGCCCCATTGGCCATCGGCACCTGGACGTCGCGGGCAATCGCCTGTGGGTCGGACCGCAACTCTCGCGGGTATCGTACGCTGACTCCGTAACGTTCGCGGCCTTCGACAGTTGTTGTCACCGTCTCTGCGCCGAGCGCTGACGCGACAACGTCCTGCACGTCGCCGACCATCAAACCGTAACGGGCCAACTGTTTGCGGTCCGGTTCGACTTCCAGGTAATAGCCGCCAATGATGCGTTCCGCGTATGCGCTCGCGGTTCCAGGAACGCCTTTGATGGCAGTCTCGATTTCGCGCGCGAGCTTCTCCATTTCCTTTAGGTCTTTACCGATGACCTTAACGCCGACGACGGTGCGGATGCCCGTTGCCAGCATGTCGATGCGGGCCTTAATTGGCTGGGTCCAAGCATTCGAGACGCCCGGAAACTGCAGCGCCTTGTCCATTTCGGACGTGAGTTTGTCGAGCGTCATGCCCGGCCGCCACTGATTCTCGGGCTTGAGATTGATCAGTGTTTCGAACATTTCCGTCGGCGCGGGGTCGGTCGCCGTAGCGGCCCGACCAGCTTTGCCGAAAACGGACTCAACTTCGGGGAACGTCTTGATGATCTTGTTTTGCGTTTGCAGCAGCTCCGCCGCCTTGGTTATCGAAAGACCGGGCAGCGTCACTGGCATGTAGAACAATGTGCCTTCGTTCAGGTTCGGCATGAATTCAGAGCCGAGTTTGGACGCTGGCCATGCGCTTCCGGCAAGTATGGCCACAGCGACCATAATTGTCAGCGTTTTGGCTTTGAGCACGCCGCGGATCATCGGTCGGTAGGCCCAGATCAGGAAGCGGTTCACCGGATTCTTGTGTTCAGGAATAATGCGGCCACGAACGAAGATGATCATCAAAGCTGGAACAACCGTGACGGACAGGAACGCCGCCGCCGCCATCGCAAACGTCTTAGTGTAGGCGAGCGGATGAAACAGCCGTCCCTCCTGAGCTTCGAGCGCAAAGATCGGCAGGAACGATACGGTAATGATGAGCAGCGAGAAGAACAGCGGTGGGCCGACCTCGCTTGCCGCCTCGATCAAGATCTCGGTGCGGGGTTTGTCGGGCGAAGCACGCTCCAAGTGCTTGTGCGCGTTCTCGATCATAACGATGGCCGCGTCGATCATAGCGCCGATGGCGATGGCGATGCCGCCCAAGCTCATGATGTTGGATGAAAGCCCCAACGCGTGCATAAAGATGTAGGCGATGAGGATGCCGAGCGGCAGCGTCAGGATCGCAACGAAGGCGCTGCGGACGTGGAGAAGAAACACAACACAGACGAGCGCGACAATGATGCTTTCTTCGATCAGCGTTGTCTTGAGCGTCTGAATTGCGCGGTGAATCAGCTCGGAGCGGTCGTAGACTGGAATAATAACGGTGCCGTCCGGCAGGCTGGATTTGATGGCCGCGAGCTGTGTCTTGACGTTGTCGATGACGTCGAGCGCATTCTGGCCGTAGCGCTGCACGGCGATGCCGCTGACGGCTTCGCCCTCGCCGTTCAATTCCGTAATGCCGCGTCGCTCGTCGGGAGTAATTTCGACACGCGCGACATCCTTTAGCAGAACGGACGCGCCATTTTCCTCCTTCAGCACGATCTGTTCGATATCGTCGACGCTGCGAAGATAGCCGCGTCCGCGCACCATGAATTCGGTTTCGGCCAGTTCGATGACGCGGCCGCCGACGTCATTGTTGCTGGAGCGGATGGCGTCGCGAACTTTCGTCAACGGAATGCTGTAGCTGCGCAAACGAGATGGATCGACGACAACACTGTATTGCTTGACGAATCCTCCGACGCTCGCAACCTCGGCGACGCCTTCGGCTTTGGCGACCGCGTAGCGGACTTGCCAGTCTTGTGTCGTGCGTAATTCAGCCAGCGTGCGTTTGGCCGCGACGACGGCGTACTGATAGACCCAGCCGACGCCGGTTGCGTCTGGCCCGAGCGATGGCGTGACGCCTGTCGGTAAATTGCGTTGCGCGGCGCTGAGATATTCGACGACGCGCGAGCGCGCCCAGTAGATATCCGTGCCGTCTTGAAAGATCACATAGACAAACGACACGCCGAAAAATGAAAACCCTCGCACCACGCGAGATTTCGGAACCGACAGCATGGCCGTCGACAGCGGATAGGTGACTTGATCCTCGACCACCTGCGGCGCCTGGCCCGGATAGTCGGTATAAATGATGACCTGCGTATCGGAGAGGTCGGGGATTGCGTCGAGCGGCACATGCTTGACCGCGTAGATTCCAAACCCGGTCGCGAAGATCACGCCGACGGCGATCAGCAAAAGGTTGTTCGCCGACCAGCGAATGAGGCGCGCGATCATGGCTTC
>AERA01016000.1_pt1 | contig 17551 bp, 16 predicted proteins | sample 267968 | NCBI WGS metagenome assembly AERA01 (sample SAMN02954363, study PRJNA61401) | activated sludge metagenome | biome: terrestrial; feature: wastewater treatment plant; material: activated biomass; isolation source: activated biomass of an industrial wastewater treatment plant | reverse complement strand
GGCTGTGATTAACGATGGGTAAAGGTATGTGTTTCGGGGTGAAAAGGTTATGCAAGTGGATTTTTGTTAACGTAAATTAAGAAGAAGCTGGGTTGGGGAATGTGTTTGGCTAGCTTGAATTGGTTTGAGTGAGGCGGCTAAAAGAGCATAATAGCTGGTTCTGAACACAAATTTGGTATATGTTACATATACCTCACCTTTAGTTAAATCAATAATGTATTATATGCTATAATACAGCGCATTAGACTAAAAACAGTATGATTTTTTTACCCAAAAATCTCCCTTGAGCCCTCACCATCCATATTCCCCTGCTACCCTTACCTTTGCCCCCAATCTGACCCAATCACCCAAATCAATTGTCCATCCAGGTCACACAGCTCACCAAGCAATTCGGCACCCAGAAAGCCGTGAATGCGATCTCCTTTTCAGTAGGCAAAGGGGAGATCCTGGGCTTCCTCGGCCCCAACGGCGCCGGCAAGACCACCACCATGCGCATGATCACCGGGTATCTGCAGCCGGATGAAGGCACCATCGAGGTTAACGGTGAAATCGTATCACCAGATGCCCAGGGAATCAAGTCGAAGATCGGCTACCTGCCCGAACACAACCCGCTCTATCTCGACATGTATGTACGGGAATATTTGCGGTATGTCGGCCGCTTGTATCATGAGCCGGATGTATCAAAGCGGATCAATGAAGTGCTGAAACTGACCGGCCTCCAACCGGAGAGCCACAAGATCATTCGCTCGCTTTCCAAAGGTTACCGCCAACGCGTTGGGCTTGCGCAAGCCATTCTGCACGATCCCGAAGTGCTCATCCTGGATGAAGCCACATCAGGTCTTGACCCCAACCAGCTCGTCGAGATCCGGCAATTGATCCGCGAACTGGGCAAAACGAAAACGATCCTGCTGTCCACACACATCATGCAGGAAGTGAAAGCGCTCTGCGACCGCGTCGTGATCATCCACCAGGGAAAGATCGTCGCCGATGGCAGTATCGATATGTTGAGCCGGCATCTCTCCTCCACCTATCGTGTCGAAGTTCAGTTTTCGCGCCCGGTGTTCGATCAGACGTTCAATGAGATCAAGGGGTACAAGCAACACGAGACTACCGGGGAGAACAAGTATGTGGTCACCGGTGAAAATGCCAGCCTCAATGAAGCCCTGTTTGACTTTGCCGTTTCCAAAAATCTGAAGATCCTGGAAATGTCGACCGTGCGGGAGAGTGTTGAAGATATTTTCCAACAACTGACGGTGCGAGCGAAATGAGTGCAGTGTATTTGCGCGAACTGGGGAGCTATTTCAGCTCCATGATAGCCTATATCACGGCGGGATTGCTGCTGACGGTCCTGGGGCTGGTGCTGTGGGTTTTTCCGGATTTCAATTTACTTCAAACCCCGTTTGCCAGTGTCAATGCTTTATTTGAGATCTCTCCGCTAATCTTCATTTTCCTCATTCCCGCATTCACTATGCGCACATTTGCGGAAGAGAAGCAAGCCGCCACACTTGAGATATTATTAACCCGTCCGGTGTCCGCATGGAATATTGTATTGGCCAAGTATTTAGCTACACTCACCTGGCTGATCATCGCGTTGTTACCTACGGTGGTGTATGTAGTTTCCATTTATCAATTGGGTTCTCCCCCAGGCAATATGGATCTCGGGCAAGTGGCCGCATCCTACCTCGGGCTGTTTTTGTTAGGCGCGGTGTTTTGTGCGATTGGCGTCTTCACTTCGGCACAGACGAGTAACCAGATCATTGCGTTTGTGATTTCCGTTTTCCTTTGCTTCCTGCTGTACTATGGTTTTTATTTTATCAGCCGGATCGGCGCGTTTACCGGGAGCCTGGACGGATTGATTGAATCGCTGGGCATTGATTTCCATTACCACTCCATCAGTCGGGGTGTGATTGATACACGCGACCTGGTGTATTTCCTTGGCGTGATCGGCCTGGCGTTGACCTGGACGTGGGTTTCCATTTCAAAAAGAGGATGATGACGGGCGCAGAAAATAAAAGATCAACCAGGCAAAAGGCATTCACCACGGGATTGCTCGTGTCGGCCATTCTGCTGCTCCTGATGGTCATCAGCCAGTATGCCTATCTGAAGATCGATGCGACCGAGGAAAGAAGATACACGCTGACACCAGCGACCAAAGAACTGATCGAAAATGTGGAAGACCGCATCTACATTAAAGTATTGCTCGAAGGCCGCTTTCCTGCGAGTTTCAAACGATTGCAAACCGCTACAGCGGATCTCTTGCGGGAATTCGCGCGCATCAATCCGGATATTGAATACAATTTCGATGATCCGAATGATGGCACAGTAGAAGAAGTCAATGCCCGAAGAGAGGAATTGGCTGAAGCCGGTATCATTCCAACCCAACTCCGCATCAGTGATGCCGCCGGCGCGTCTTCGCAATACATTTATCCCTATGCGATCATCCATTATGGCAACCGGACATTTCCGGTTACGCTTTTACAGGATGATATTCCGGGAGCGGATAAGGAAGCGATCATCAACAACAGCATCGGGCTCCTGGAGTACAAGATCGCGGATGGCATCCAGAAGATCAGACAACGCACGCGCAGTGTCATCGCCTTCACCGCCGGGCAGGGCGAGCTGAATGCGATCCAGACCGGATCCATCCGTGAAGAACTGGGAAAAGGTTACGCGGTCAGTCAGATCAATCTCGACAGCATTGCCCAGATCCCATCCAGTATCAACGTACTGATTGTTGCCAAGCCGACTGAAGCGTTTTCAGAAGCGCAGTTGTTTATGCTCGACCAGTATATCATGCATGGGGGAAATATACTTTTCCTGCTCGATCCGCTGGTCGTTTCCCTGGACAGTATCAATCTCAACAAGAATTATATACCAGTTCCCCGCGACCTCGGACTTGATCCCTTGCTGTTCCGGTTGGGGGCAAGAGTGAATCCGGACCTGGTGCTCGATCTGCAATGCACCCGCATCCCGATGGTAGTGGGCATGCAGGGCGAGCGTGTGCAGACAGAACTATTTCCCTGGTATTATCATCCACTCATCACCAGCGTCTCGGATCATCCGGTCACCAAAGGACTTGACCGGATCCAGCTTGAATTCCCTTCGAGTATCGATACCATTCCCACACCGGACAGGGTCCAGAAAACGATCATGCTCACATCGTCGCCGTATTCGAGGATACAGTTGACGCCGGTCAGACTTAATTTCAGCATCCTGCGGGAAGAACCGGATCCGGCATTATTCAACAAAGGACCGCAATCCTTTGCCGTCATGCTCGAAGGTCAGTTCAGATCGATGTTTGAGAACCGGCTTTCAGCGGAACAAATGCAGGTACTGGAACGCAATGGATTTGAATTCAAACCCACCGGCAGTGACGCCAAAGTGCTCGTGATCAGCGACGGGGACTTGATCAAGAACCTGGTGATCTCGGGCACGGATGAAGTGGCACCGCTGGGATTCAATAAATATGAAAACACCACGTTCACCGGCAATCGTGATTTTTTACTCAACGCGGTGGAATACATGCTCGATCAATCCGGTGTGCTGGCGGCACGATCAAAAGACATCAAACTCCGCTTGCTAAATGCCGTGAAAGCGCGCGAAGAGGCATTGACCTGGCAACTGATCAACATTCTGGGGCCCATGCTCGTTATTTTTGGCTTTGGCTTGATCTATCAGTATTTCCGAAAGAAAAAGTTTGCCCGCGCATGATGAAAAGAAATGTTCTGTTACTCCTGGCTTTACTCGTCCTGGCCATCATAGCCTGGCTCATCCTCAAAAATCCGGGGGATCACAAGAGTTCATACGACAGGGCGGAGAGTAATTTCAAGATCGAGAATCCGGAAACGATCGGCCGCATTATTTTGACGCATAAAAATGGTGTGCGATCAGATCTGCGCCGGGAGGAAAATCACTGGACGATCAATCAGACACACCGCGCCCGGCAATCGAATATTGACATCCTGCTGAGCACGATCCAGAAGCAGCATCTGCAGTTCATCCCGAATAAGGCTGCCGAAGAAGCGATCCTCAACTACCTGGCCGTTTCCGGTATCCATGTGGAGATCTTTGATCGGGAAGGAAAGGAGTTGCTCGACTATTATGTTGGCGGTGTCACGCCAACCGAACTGGGCACCTATTTTCTCAAAGCAGGTTCAGCACAGCCGTATTGTCTGCACATTCCCGGTTATGATGCAGGGTTGCGCACGCGCTATGCCTTGGAGCCGGTGGATTGGCGCGATGTGCGATTCTGGCAGGAAGACAATGAACGGATCGATACGATCAAGGGGTATTACCCCAAACAGCGCCAGCATTCATTTGTCATTTCCCGCAATGGACAGCGCTACGATATCGAACCGATGTTTTCCACCACACCGCGAAACACAGGCGATGTCACGAACCGGGTGAAATCCTATCTCACTAATCTCAGCCAGATCGCGTGTGAGGATTACATGAATTCTGCAGTTGAAAAAGACTCCGTGCTACAAATGGTCCCTTTCCTGGAACTGGAGTTCATTTATCCGGATACACAATCCATGATCCGATTTTTTCCGGTAGGGCAAGTGATCAAATCAGAATTCTCCCCGCCGGTCAGCCGATATTGGATCGATTACAAAGGCCGTGATTTCATGATCGGCCAGCATGAGGTGATGAAAGGCGCTTTCCGATCTTATGATTATTTTTTCGGGAAATGATCTGGCTCCTCTCCATCCTGTTGTGTTGTTCACCTGCCGAAGACTGGGGTTTTTTCGGACACCGTGTGATCAATCGGATGGCGGTATACACCTTGCCCACGGAGTTGATCGGCTGGTATAAACCCTATATTGATTATATCTCGGAACACGCGGTCGATCCCGATAAAAGAAGATATGCCACGAAGCACGAAGCAGTGCGGCATTATATCGACCTGGATCAATGGGGCACGATGCCGTTTGATCACATTCCGCGTAACTGGTCGCAGGTACTCGCATTAAATCTCCGGCTTTACACCGTGAGTGGTCCGGACACCATGGTATGGCTGGAGCCCTTGGCGCATGAACAATGGGCGTCGGCGAAAGATGAATCAGGGAAGCGTTTGCAGATTATCCGCAAGTATTATCTCGGCACCTATTATGATGATGTACCGATGGTCATTTCGGATACGATCAACCGGATCTATCCGGAATTAAATATTCCTGAAGGCCAGATGGTCATAATGGAAGATGAGTTTTCAGCGCATGGTATCCTTCCTTATCATTTGCAATCCATGCAGTCCAGGCTGACCAAAGCGTTTGAGGAATCGGACCTGGAAAAGGTACTTCGCCTCACGGCCGACTTCGGGCATTATATCGGTGATGCGTGTGTGCCCTTGCATACGACGAAAAACTACAACGGACAATTGACCGATCAAATCGGGATCCACGCGTTCTGGGAAAGTCGCATCCCGGAGATGGTCGCCATGGAAGAGTTTGATATGATCGTCGGACCCGCCGAATACATTGAGGACAAGGAAACGTTTTTCTGGGATTTGGTGCTCACCAGTCATAAGGAAGTTGACCGCGTATTGTCCATTGAAAAAGAATTACGCACACTGTTCCCGGAAGATCAGCAGTTTTGTTTTGAGGAGCGACTCAATACAACTGTGCTTACACAATGTGAAGCATTTGCGCGCGCGTATCACGAAGCGATGAACCTGATGGTAGAAGATCGGTTTCGCCTGGCGATCAAATCGATGGGTGACGCCGTGTATTCCGCCTGGATCGATGCCGGTCAGCCTGCATTTCCGGGGAAAAAGAACCTGGCCAAAAAATCGGCTGAGGATGATGAGCTCGATCGCGCTGTTCAGTCAGGCAAAGCATTGGGTCGTGAGCACGCGAATTAAAGTTTACTCGTCTTCAAACCAGTTGTCCTTAAAATCGTCAATCTCCCTGCGCTCTTTTTTCGTCGGTCGTCCTGTGCCGCGCTCACGTCGCTCGGTTCCGCTTTTCCCGATAAACCAGGCTTTGTATTTCTGGTATTCCTCTTCCGGCGTCTGATCTTCATAACACGGTTTGGCCAATTCCGCCGAAACCCGCTTTTCGATCAACTGCAATGCTTTCAATTGGATCTTGAAACCGTTTTTCAGGATCTCCATTTCGTCGCCTACGGATACGAGTTGGGAAGACTTGACGGGTTGGCCGTGCATTTTTACCTTGCCTTCCCGACAAGCCTCAGTGGCCATGCTCCTGGATTTGTAGACCCGGATTGCCCAGAGGTATTTATCGATACGTACTTTTTCAACCGGCATGGAAAGATGTTCTGATTGTTTAACTTAAGCCAAAATTAAGGGAAGATGAAGAGAAGGTCGGCCATGCAATGTCTATCGATGGCTGCGGTCACACCGATCTCCAGCGTGGATGCCATGACAAATCGCACTCCGGTGGTGGGAAAATTCAAGCACTCTGTGTGCCGGTGGTGTTATGACAAAATTCCACTTGAAGCTTTGTGTGACATGGCAAAGGGATGCGGGATCCATTCGGTGGAATTGCTGAATGAGGATGAATGGGACATTGTGCTCAGCCGCGGTCTGGAAGTGGCGTTATCCAACGGAAGTTCACTGGGCATACCGCGAGGGTTTAATACGATCGCGCATCATGAACAACTACAAAAGGAGATATCTGACCTGATCCCGAAGGCTGCCTCAAAAGGCATACCGCAGATCATCGTGTTTTCAGGCAATCGGAACGGTATGGATGACGAGCAGGCGCTTGAAAATTGTGCCACAGGATTAAAGCCGTTGGTCAAACTCGCGGAGCAATACAATGTCCGGTTGATCATGGAGCTTCTGAACAGCAAGATCAATCATCCCGATTATCATTGTGACAAAACACCGTGGGGCGTGAAACTCGTCGACAAGATCGGATCACCGCAGTTCAGGTTGCTCTACGATATCTATCATATGCAAATCATGGAAGGCGATGTGATCCGTACGATCACAGAGCATGCGGCGTATATCGCACACTATCATACTGCCGGCGTGCCGGGACGACATGAGATCGAGGACAAACAGGAACTGTATTATCCGGCCATCATGCGCGCGATTGCAGCCACCGGTTTCACCGGCTATGTAGCCCAGGAATTCATTCCGTTGGGTGATCCGATGACCTCATTGAAAAAGAGTATCCAGATCTGCACCGTGTAATCCAATCCATCCAATTGACATTCTAAATCAGCATACATGTATTTCAACCAGGGAGAAACAAATGACAGTACATACGATGCCATCGTGGTCGGCAGCGGGATCAGTGGCGGCTGGGCTGCAAAAGAACTTTGCGAGAAAGGACTGAAGACGCTTGTTCTCGAACGGGGTCGGGATGTCAAGCATGGCGACTATCCCACAGCCAATATGGAAAAGTGGGAATTCAAGAACTGGGACGAGATCACACCCGAGGATCGGAAGAAGTATCCGGTACAGGGTCGGACCAACTATATCATGCACTATTCGATCATCCACTGGTTTATCGAAGACGCGGAGCATCCGTATACCGAGGTCAAGCCATTTGACTGGACGCGCGGGTATCATGTGGGTGGCAAGTCATTGATGTGGGGAAGGCATTCGTATCGGTGGAGTCCGATGGATTTTGAGGCCAATGCGAAAGAAGGCGTAGGCATTGATTGGCCGTTGCGGTATAATGACATCGCACCGTGGTATGATTATGTCGAATCTTTTGCCGGCATCAGTGGCAAAGCGGAAGGATGGGTATCGTTGCCGGATGGAAAATTCCTGCCGGAGATGCCCTTGAATTGTGTCGAAGAATCCTTTCGGGATAAACTGAAAGTCAATCTTCCCGACCGATTGATCACACCCGGACGCGTGGCTCACGTGACGGCGCCTTTGCCCAACAGTAAGCGCGGTGTCTGTCAGTATCGCGATCGCTGTATGCGCGGTTGTCCGTATGGCGCTTATTTCAGCAGTAACGCGTCAACACTTCCGGCTGCGGCGGAGACGGGCAATATGACCTTACGGCCGCATAGTATTGTACACTCAATCATTTACGACAAGGATCAGAAGCGGGCGACCGGTGTGCGCGTGATTGATGCCAAAACCAAAGAGACCAAAGAGTATTTCAGCAAGATCATTTTCATGAATGCCGGCGCACTCAACAGTACACTGATCATGCTCAATAGTAACTCCGATCGTTTTCCGAATGGTTTTGGCAATGACAGTGGGGAACTGGGTCACAACCTGATGGATCATCACTTCCGGGTTGGCGCCTCGGCAAAAGTGGATGGCTTTGAGGATAAATATTACCAGGGCCGGAAAACAGCCGGTTTTTACATCCCGCGATTTCGCAATGTCGATAAAGCTTCCACGCAAAAGGATTATCTCCGTGGTTTTGGTTATCAGGGTGGTGCAGGCCGCGAAGGCTGGCATCGCGCTGTGGCTGAAATGGGCGTCGGTGGCGAATGGAAAGACAAATGGTCCGATCCGGGCGGCTGGTCCATCGGCATGACTGCGTTTGGCGAATGCCTGCCGTATCATGAAAATCAAGTGTCACTCAACTTCGACAAACTGGATCCATACGGTATGCCCACGTTGAATATCGATTGTGAGTGGAAAGAAAATGAATTGACGATGCGCAAGGATATGGCGATCGCCGCGGAGGAGATGCTGGATGCCGCCGGGTACAAAGACATCCATACCTGGGATTCGGGTTCCAACCCCGGACTCGCCATTCATGAAATGGGCACTGCGCGCATGGGAAAAGATCCGAAGAACTCCGTATTGAATGAATGGAACCAGGTGCACGCCTGCAAGAATGTTTTTGTGACGGATGGCGCGTGCATGACTTCCTCCGCCTGCCAGAATCCGTCACTGACCTATATGGCGCTCACTGCGCGTGCCGCCGACTACGCCGTGCAGGAACTGAACCGACAAAACTTGTAATCACCCGATTGAAATCCATTATCATGGAAAGACGCGAAGCGATCAAATACACGGCCTTCTTTATGGGTGCTGCATTAAGTGGATCAACTGTAGCCGCCATGTTATCCGGCTGCGAGGTGGATACCTCAACGGATTGGAAGCCCTCGTTTTTTACCGATGATGAATGCAGTTTTATAGAGGAGATCGGGGAAACCATTTTACCCCGTACCCAAACTCCCGGCGCCAAGGATGCCCTGGTTGGCCGGTACCTCGATACGATTCGCCCTTTACGATTTACTGCTGAACAAAATGAAGCGTTCAAGAAGGATTTGAATGCATTCATGGATTCAGCGGCCTCTGACCTGGGGAAGCCATTCGTCAAAGCAGCGGCAGAAAAACAATTGGCCTGGGTTCAGGATATCGACAAGAAAGCATTTGAGACCCGGAAAGCCCAACTAGATCAAGGACAGTCCGATAAACCTTTCTATCTCACACTGAAAGAACTTCTCCTCGGCGCCTATTTCAATTCGGAAGCCGTGGCCCGGGACTATTTTGCCTTTGACCCGATCCCGGGAAAATACCTGCCGTGTATACCCTACGCGGATGTGGGCCGCGCCTGGGCTTTGTAAACATCAATGGCCGTTTTGGCCCCGGTTTTGCGGGTTTTAGTCTAAATGGACTGTTATCGCGTGCGAAAAGCCGCATCTTTGACCCGGTTTGATGGTTATTACGATTTCTAACCATCATAAGCCTCTTTAAATAACGCACCTTGAGTGAAAGTGGACGGAAATACAAGATCTGGGAGCCTCTCCTGCTGAGTATCGTTACGATCTTTGGCATGCTTGCTGGCGCCCGGATGATGGAGCACGATCAAAAACGTTTGTTGTCGGTCGGGAATCTGAATTACAGCGGCCGGCAGGTCGAAGAGATCATTCGATTCCTGGAAACGAAATACGTCGGGGAGGTCAACAGTGATTCACTGGTGACCAAAGCGATCCAGGCGGTGTTGGCCGGGCTTGATCCGCATACCCATTATTTCCCGCCGGAAGAGAAGGAAATGCTGCTGGAAAAAACGGGTGGCTATTATGTGGGTATCGGGATCGAGATCGCCTTCCTGGGCGACAGTTTATTGATCCTGCATCCACGGGAAAATAGTCCCGCCAGCCGGGCCGGATTGAAGCCAGGTGATTTTATTGTCGGTGTAGATGGTGTGGCCATCCCGAATGATTCACTGAACCACGAAGACATTATTTACCTGGTAAAAGGGGAGAAGGGCACAAGGCTCAAACTGGACATCCAACCGATGGGCCGGGATACCATTTATACCGTGGAGGTCATCCGCGACGAGATCAAAGTCCCCAGTGTGACGGCATCCTATATGCTGGATTCCACAACGGCGTATATCAAGCTTTCCCGCTTTACGAATTCAACCTATCGTGAATTCATGGATCATTGGGAGCGCATGGCAACACAAGAAAGCGCGCAACACCTGGTCCTCGACCTGCGTGACAATCCCGGCGGCTTTCTCCGGGAAGCGGTCAATATACTCTCGCAAATCATCCAGGAATCCGGAAAGGTCCTGGTGTATACCGAAGGAAAAAATCACGACCGCCAGGAATACAAAAGTACCGGGAAGGTTTTCTTTCCGATTGATCATATCGCCATCCTGATCAATGAAGGATCCGCTTCCGCCAGCGAGATCCTGGCCGGCTGTATCCAGGATCTGGACAGGGGGTTGATCATTGGTTCCCGTTCATATGGAAAAGGACTGGTGCAGGAACAGTTTGAATTGTCAAACGGCGGCACATTGCGATTGACGGTGTCGAAATATTTCACGCCTTCGGGTCGATTGATCCAGACACCGTACAAGAACGGAACGCCGTATGATACGACGTTGATCTACACCACTGTTTCCGGTCGACCTGTCAAAGGCGGTGGAGGGATTACGCCTGATATCCAGATCGATGCCGATATGCACTGGTCGCATGAAGCCATGAAGTACTGGATGGATCTGATCTCGGAATACGCCATTCGCTATAATCTCAAACACCATGGTGGGAAAATATTCCACCTGGACACCATCCCCATGATCAGGGCGCAATTACCGCCAATGGATTCAGTGTGGACTGACGTGGTGACCTTGGCCCAAAACCGCTATCCCGAAAAGCAGGACATGTTACTCACGTTTGGCATGCAAAACAAGGTGCCATTGCAACGGGTATGCGAAGCGACACTGGTCGCTTATTGTACTGGTGAGCAGGGATGGTATCGGGCCTATAACGACACCGACCCGGTCGTGCAAAAAGCGCGCGAGATGGTCAATCTCGATTTGAAACTTGCGCTGAGCCAGGAATAATTCGCCCGAATTCGCTACCGGATAAAATCCAGTTCGCCATGACTGTTGTATCGCGCGATTGCTGATGGCTTCCCGGTCATTCCTTTTTCAGTAAATGGCGGCATGGCAAAATCAACCTGGCGGATAATATCTGTGCTGATGGTGCCAAAGGTCGTCGGTGATGGCTCACCGGCGATATTCGCAGAGGTGGAGATGAGCGGTCGACCATAAGCTTCCAATAATTCATGACAAAACCCGGACAACACCAGGCGCACCCCGATCGAACCATCCTTATTGGCCAAATGAACATACTCCGGCCTGGCCTTCGGATAAATGATCGTGAGCGGCCGTTCATGAAAATTCAACAACGTATCGACCCGGGGATGGACCTTTTCCACTACAGTGTAAAGCTGTTCAAAACTAGCCACCAGGACGATGAAAGGTTTGTTGTGTTCCCGGCCCTTGATTTCGTAGATCCGTTTCACGGCCTCTGGATTGGTCGCATCGCAACCAATCCCCCAGATGGTATCCGCCGGGTAGAGAAGGGTCCCGCCGCGTTGTAAAACTTCAATGGCTTGTTGGAGAACCTGGACCAGTGATTCGTGACGCAAGGGTAGTTGGGTTTGAATCGTTAAAAATGTCGGCTAACCTGCTGATTTTCGCCGGGTTTATCCGACAAAACCGGATTTTGAACGTTAAATGTAGGCGCGTTTAGGCGTATCATTGTATCTTTTCAGGAGAAATGGCCGCAAGACAACCTTTACCACTCATTCTTTCCATCCTGGGCCTGGCAGGCTTTCTGCTCATGCCCGAACGATTGGCCGCACGCCATATTGTAGGCGGTGAGATTTTCTATGAATGTCTCGGCCCGGGTTCTCAACAGGACACGCGGGACTACCGGCTCACGATGAAGATCTACCGCGATTGTGCAGGCTTTGGCGCAGACTTTGACCGTCCGGCCCGTGTCGGGGTCTATTCGCATGTGAATGGAATATACATGTTCCGGCGCATGCTCGAAGTGAATCACGGTGCAGTGACCCGGCTGACCTCCAGCGAGAATCCTTGCCTGATCCTGCCGCCGAATGTTTGCGTGGAAGAATCTTTCTATCTCATCAACCTGATCAACCTTCCCCTGATCGAAGGCTCCTATTTCGTCTCCTGGCAACGTTGCTGCCGGAATAACACGATTTCGAATATCGTTGACCCGATGAATACGGGCGCGACCTATACGATCGAGATCACGGAAGAAGCCCAGTTCACGATGAACAATGGACCGCGCTTCAATAACTTTCCGGATATCGGGATATGCGTGAATGACCCGATCGATTTTGATCACTCCGCATTTGATGATGAAGGCGACGAGATCATTTATGAATTTTGCGCGCCACTGGAAGGCGGTGGTCCGCTCGGCGTGGATAATCCTTCGCAGCAAACCTTCTGCAACGGGATCACGCCCGATCCGCGCAATTGCCTGCCTCCCTATACGCCGGTCACCTTCAGGCCGCCAAATTATTCATTAGCCGCGCCGCTGGGCACCACCTCTTCTATCGCCATCAATCCGGCTACAGGCCGCATTACAGGACTGCCTACGATTACCGGTCAGTTCGTGGTCGGGGTGTGTGCGAAGGAATACAGGAATGGTATTCTGATGAGTGTATTGCGGCGCGACTTTCAATACAATGTAGTGAATTGTGAAACCGCTGTGGACGCAGTCATCGAGGCCGATGCGGTGGTGGACGGAAAAGAGTTTGTGCTGAACTCCTGCGGCAATAACACAGTCACATTCCAGAACAAAAGCCAGATCGAACAATTCATCAAAAATTATCGCTGGACATTTGACCTCAATGGCGAGATCAAGGAAGTGACCACGCGAAATGCCACCATCACCTTTCCCGGCATCGGATCTTATTCCGGCACGATGATCGTCAATGAGGGTGAGCAATGCGGCGACACCGCGTATATCAATGTCAATATCTATCCAACTGTTGAAGCGGATTTTGAATTTGACTATGATACCTGCATTGGCGGTCCGGTAAGCTTCCAGGATCTGTCGAGTACGAATGCCGATGAAATCCTGGAATGGGATTGGGCTTTTGGCGACAACGAGTATTCGGAAAACCGGAACCCGAACCACCTCTACCAGGAGCCGGGTATGCATCCGGTCTCTCTCGTGGTCACCGATAATAATGCATGCAAGGATACCGCGCGAAAAGCGATCAACTATTTCCCCGTGCCGCCGCTGATCATCATCAAGCCGACCAGTTTTACCGCGTGTGTGCCACAGGCCATCCGGTTCAATAATTTATCCGTTCCCATTGATGAGACGTATGATATCCAGTGGCAGTTTGGCGATGGAGGCACCGGAGATGAGATCAGCCCACTGCATGTCTACAATGAACGCGGCACGTATACCGTAACAGTGGACATCACTTCACCGATCGGATGTTTTGCCTCTGCCACCTTTCCCAACCTGATCACCATGGAACCCTCGCCAACCGCGGGCTTTACGTTCTCACCTGAAACGGTCAGCAACCTGCAATCCGAGGTGGTCTTCACCGATCAGTCGACCCTGGCGAATGGACACTATTGGGATTTTGGCGGCGAGGCGCGGTCCTTCGAGCGGAATCCGGTGTATATGTTCAAAGACACCGGGATCTATGAGGTCATGCAGGTCGTATTCCATGAAAATGGCTGCACCGATACCATGATCCACCTGATTGATGTGGAGCCTGTGGTCCAGTATTTTTTGCCCAACGCGTTTACACCGAATAACGACGGGAAGAATGAGTTTTACAAACCCAAAGGGCTGAGCGGCGGCGTCAACGACTACCTCCTGAGCATCTGGACCCGCTGGGGCGACCGGGTGTTTGAGAGCCGGGATCCCGAGGTCGGCTGGAATGGGCGACGCAATAACCTGGGCGACGATCTCCCCGTGGGGGTTTATTTATGTGTCCTGCAGTATACCGATGCCCGCCAGCGGATGCATGAATTGAAGGAATTTGTGACCCTGATCCGGTAGCCAGATTTTCTTTGGCGGAGCTTGATATATTGGAAAAAAGCATACCTTTGTCGCTCTTTTTTTCGAGGTTATTCAATTCGACCGAACATGGATCTGATCAAATACGTACATCAGCAACTGAATCCCCAGCCCCAGTTCCCGGACTTCAAGCCCGGCGACAGCATCGTGGTATCCTACCGCATCATTGAAGGCGCCAAGGAAAGGGTACAGGATTTCAAAGGCGATGTGCTCCAGATCCGGGGTACCGGTGCCGGCAAGATGTTCACCGTCCGCAAGATCTCCAACGGCGTTGGCGTTGAACGTATTTTCCCCTTCAACTCCCCCAATATCGTCGAGGTGAAGCTCCTGAAGCGCGGTAGAGTGCGCCGGGCCAAACTCTTCTACCTGCGCGATCTCGTGGGCAAGAAAGCCAAGATCAAGGAGAAGAAGTCCTTCTAAGCCTAGAACGGCCGTATTCCAGCCCTTTGCTGCAGTTTTTTCCGGATCATATTGTCAATCCACCGGGTCGGTAGTCGTCTGACCAGGTTGAATTTCCATTTGTCCTTTCGGATCAGGTACCGCGTCCTGACCTTCTTATCCCGCACAGCCGCCAGGATGATCGGATCCATGGCCGCCACAGGCAAGCCGCCTTCCATCGTCCGTTCAACGATCCGATCCTTGAAGGCGATAATGGAGTCATACTCCGGTCCGGACCAGGACTTTTCGCTCCGAGCTTTGTCCCACATGGGGGTAATAATACTCCCAGGTTCGATCAAAACGACCTGAATATCAAAAGGATATAATTCTCTTCGTAAACTGTCACTTAAAGCCTCAAGCGCGTGTTTCGATGCCGCGTACGGACCCATGAATGGGCTGGCGAATAAACCGGAAACACTACTCATATTGATGATGCGTCTCGGGTGGTCATCGGGTTGGTTGCCCGGTGGTTTGAGCAGGGGGAAAAACGCCTGCGTGACCCGGACAACACCCACCACATTGATCTCGAATTGCCGCTGCCATTCCTGCACTGGCACATATAGCACTGCACCATGAATAGCTACTCCCGCGTTGTTGATGATGGCTACCAACCTGCCATCGGATAACAGGTTGCGTGATTCCCTGACAGCGGCCTGAACGGATTCGGCTGAAGTCACGTCGCAGATCAATGGATATATATTCTCCCCCAATTCCGATCGCAACCGGTTTGCATCTTCAGGCGTGCGCACACCCGCCAGGATCTTGTACCCTTCCTTCAATAAAACCTTGCTTGCCTGGTAGCCAATTCCGCTGGACGCACCCGTCACAAAAACAAAATCACCCATGATCAAATTTGATCAATTCGTCGGAAGACGCATAACATCTTCGCATTTATTCTGTTAAGGTCAGCACGCATTATCTTGTTACCACATGGGGCGATTCCTGTTTTTACTCATCCTGATCCTCGTCATTGACCTGATGGCATTCCAGGCCCTGCGTCATTTCGCGTCGTCTTTTTCCAAAGGGGGCAAAGCATGGGCGTACGGATTGTACTGGCTCGTGCCGGTGATTACCCTGCTGTACCTATTCAGTTTTTCCGGCAATGTGGACATCAATATGCCCAAAGCGGTGCGTGTAGTATTGCGCGCCATGATCTTTACCTTGTATTTCACCAAACTGCTCATCGCGGCAGTGATCCTGGTGGATGATCTCCGCCGGTTATTATTTGGCCTGCTCAATATCAGTTTCAAAAATCTCGAGCTCTCGACAAGCCGATCATCCTGGATGGCGCTGGGTGCGCTGGTCCTTGGCTCCATTCCGTTAGTCAGCCTGACCTATGGCATGGCGCGCAATCCGTACAGGTATCGCGTGCGTCGTGCTTCGGTGCGTATCAAGGATTTACATCCCGACCTGCAGGGGTTGCGCATCGTGCAGATATCCGATATTCATTCGGGCAGTTTCCTGCTCAAGGAACCTGTCGAAGAAAGCATAAGGATGATCATGGATGAAAAACCGGACATCGTCTTTTTTACCGGCGATCTCGTCAATTCCCAGGCCCGGGAGATGGAACCGTTTGAAGAAATGTTCAGCCGGATCAAAGCGCCATTAGGCGTGTATTCGGTTCTTGGCAATCATGATTATGGCGATTACCATGACTGGAATTCGAGAGAAGAGAAGGAACAGAATTTTGAAGACTTGAAAAAAACGCATCAGCGGCTGGGCTGGGATCTCCTGATGAATGAGCATCGACGTATCCCTGTCGGCCAAACCTGGCTGAATGTGATCGGCGTTGAGAATTACAGCGCGAGTCCGAGGTTCCATCGTTATGGCGACCTGGCCAAAGCCACAACGGATATGCCACGAGATACGGTCAACATCCTGTTATCGCATGATCCTTCCCACTGGGATGACCAGGTGATCAAGGATTACCCGGAAATTGACCTGACCTTATCGGGGCATACACATGGATTCCAGTTTGGGGTGGAGATTCCCGGGTTTGTACGCTGGAGCCCTGTCCAATATGTATACCCGAGATGGGCGGGATTATACCAGGAGGCAGCCCAATATCTCTATGTCAACCGGGGTCTGGGCTACCTGGGCTATCCGGGCCGGGTAGGGATTTTGCCTGAAATCACGCAATTGACACTGGAAGCTGCGTAAATTAGTGCCGGAACTGCTTGCTCAACAGTCCAATGATTTCTTCATGAAGGATCACCAGGCCATAGTTAACCCCGTGATGTCACACCAGTTGCTGGCCGTGCTCATGCTTGCCCTTGGGGTGTTGACGAGTTTAATGGCATGTCGTCGTGAATCCGAAATCTCGATGGAATCGCTTTATGGCCGGTGGGATATTGCCCGGGCTGAACGAAATATGAAGGAAACGCATTATCTCGATGGCGGCTATTTCGATTTTCGGCCGGACGGTCAAATGATCGTGAATCTCACCGGCGCGGAGGAAAACGGGGCGTATATCCTGGAGGGGTCTGTGATTGAAATGGAAGATGGGAGACAATTTGAGGTGAAAAAACTTCAACAGGACAGCCTTTTCATTCGTTTTAATCCCAGTGCGGAGAGCCAATTTCATATCGTGCTCATCAAGGATCATGGCCGGCCTCAATAGGATCCTGATCCCCATCCTGCTTTTGTTCTCGCTTACCAGTCAGGGGGCACCGGATATCAGCGTTGATGTGCTGGCTTTTCAATCCGGCCGACAAGGACTGATTGAGGTGGCGGTGTATGTATTGGGGCAATCGTTGCATTGCACGGACTCGGTCACTGAATCGCACGGTATCATGTATACAGTCATGATTCGCAATGCCAAAAATGAAATTGTAGGTGGAGACCGGTTTCAGTTGAC
>AERA01006296.1_pt1 | contig 17769 bp, 10 predicted proteins | sample 267968 | NCBI WGS metagenome assembly AERA01 (sample SAMN02954363, study PRJNA61401) | activated sludge metagenome | biome: terrestrial; feature: wastewater treatment plant; material: activated biomass; isolation source: activated biomass of an industrial wastewater treatment plant | reverse complement strand
CGTCCGATCGGGATCTCTTTCTGGCCAATCATCACATCTTGTGCGGTGAAAGCAGTGATCTTGTCTTTAGCCACAATAAACGATTTGTGCACCTGCAGAAACTGCCCGGAAGGAAGTTCGTTAAGGATATTTCCAATCGAGATCTTGCTGATCACTTTTTCCGTGGAGGTGATAATCCGTACATAATCCTTCAACCCTTCGATATAGAGGATTTGATCAAACGGGATCCGGATAAATTTCCGATCGGCGCGCACCTGGAGAAAAGCGGGATGCGATTCAACAGGTGCGTTTACAGTACTTTTTTTCTTTTCAAGAAACTTGTCGACCGCCTTGACGAATCGAGGAAACGAAACCGGCTTGACCAAATAATCGAGTACATTCATATCAAACCCCTCTACAGCAAAGTCACGATAAGCGGTAGTAATAATCACTTCCGGAAGATGATGAAGTGACGACAACAGTTCCAGCCCGCTGAGCCCTGGCATCTCGATATCGAGAAAGAGCAGATCAGGTTGCAGCTCGCGGATCCGGGTGATGGCTTCCAGGGGTTCAGTTGTTTTGCCACATACGTCAAGCTGCGGTAATCGGGACACATGCTGCTCAATGACATTCAACGCCAGGGGTTCATCATCAATGATATAACACGTATACCTGTTCATCCTACAAAGAAACGGTCAGGTGAACGGAAAATGTATCCGGATCATCCCGGATGTCCAATTGATGCCGGTCCGGGTACAGGAGTTCGAGTCGCTTGCGGATGTTTTCCAGACCTATACCGCCATTGGGTCCCGCTGTTTTCTCTCGCCTGGGCTTGCTGTTAGAAAGCCGGAACGAAACCTGACGTGCATCGGTCTGAAGCGCCAATCGAATGTGAAACAGGCCATCGGCACCCACGCCGCCATGTTTGAAACAGTTTTCAGCGAACGGCAGCAGGATGAGCGGGGCGATGTGAAGCAATTCGTTATGAAGCGAGATTTCGGATACGATCCTCAGCTTGTCCCCATGCCGCAATCGCTCCAGATCCATATAGTGCTCAATTAATTCCACTTCCCTGATGAGCGGCACCTTTTCCTGGTTGGCTTTGTACAGCAGATACTCCAAGAGCTCCGTCAACTTCAGGATACTATCAGCAGTTTTGTCCGATCTGGATAGTGCCAGGCTATAGATATTGTTGAGGGAGTTGAAAAGAAAATGGGGATGCAACTGGCCTTTCAGCAGTTTGATCTCGGCTTCCGCTTTGGCTTTAATGAGCTCACTGTTTCGCTTTTGTGTTCGTCGGTAATCGGCGATGATTGAAATGCAAACCGCCAGCGCGATCACAGCATAATCACGGATCAGGTTTTTCAAAAGCTTGCTGGCCGGAAATCGAAAATATTTTCCGCTCTCGAAGAAATTAATGAGTTCAGTCCATTTGATCCGGACAAAAAAGATGAAGATGGCCATGATGATCACCGCCAGGATAAACTGGGACCACTTGTTTTTATAAAGAAAACGGGGAATGATATAGCCTGTCAAAATATAGGTTGGGATCAATAATGCCGGGAGTGCCAGCAGGATGGATTTCAATAAGGTCCATTGCATGCCCGGATCCAGGTGGACACGATTGACCATGAATTCCAGGATCACGTAGATCACCCAGAAAATAATGTGCCAGCATATACGCCATGCTGATCCGGTAGATGTCTTCCATGTCATAGAATGGTCACTTGCTACAGCAAGGTACCGGAGAAAATCCGGTTTCAGGGTTTGATGGTGACCAACAACATCTCCCGGTAGAGCAATAGTGCGATTATGCAGCCGAATGGGAATCCTGGTCCCGGCCCGGGTTAAGGGGTTGTTGCTCTCCTGAAATCTGTTGTTGATCTCTTTTTGTGGATTGGCGTGTTCAATGCCTTTACGTTTGGTCAAGTATCAATTTTTCAACCAAATCGTATGATCATGAAAATCTCAATTGGAAACCTGATGTTGTTCCTTTTATTGATGGTGACAACAAGCGCCTTTACTCCAGTTCCTGATACGGTGTATACACAGGGAGAGGAGATCGAAGACGGATCTGTTCTCGGTGGAGCGTATCTCGTATTTGCGGGAAAGATGGGTGGTGATATTACCCGTGCCGAGATCCAAAGTGTCACGTCATTGGGTGTCGACGGGTGCGCGCGCGGATCAAAGATCTTTTCCTACAGGCTTGAAGTCTATGACGGAAATTCGACACAAAAATTCGCCGGTAGTTCACAGGGATTGACCCGGGAGATGATCCAGGCGTTGAGTAAACTGGAGAAAGGCGACAGCTTTGAATTCAAAGCGTTGAAAGCGCATTTGCCAAATGGCAAGGATGTGGTGGATGTGCATGCCGGTAAATTCAACGTGGTGTAAATGAAAATTGGGTCTAAAGAAAGATCATGCCTGTTCGTTTTCCGGCAGGCATGATCTTTCATTTGATGCGGAATGCCTTGCGCGCTACTTCTTTTCAGAAAGGGATTGAAGAGATTCCAGTCTCATTTCCAGGTTGGCCAGCCGTACCTCAAGTTCTTTTAATCGCTCCACTTCCATGCGTAACGCCTGGTTCTCCTGTTCCGTCTGCGCATTCCGCGCTGAAAGTTCCTGTACTGCCTTCACAAGTGGTACCACAAACTCAGCGTAACGCAAGCCATAGTAATCATTTTCATTTTTAGGTTTGTCCACACCACTGAAATCATAGCCGAGGGATTGCGCGGCTTGCTCCACTTCCTGGGCAATGAAACCGGTATAGGTCACTTGTTCCTTTTGCTGCAATGCGGAGGCCATGATCATGGCCCCTTCGCCTTCACCAAAGTTCTCCCCGAGATCGTGGCTTAATTGCGAAGCATCCATGTGGTAAGTGACCGGTCGCAATTGATTGATAAAAGCCAGTCCCGGCACATTTTCACTGACATTCGACTTGTAGCGACCGTCACTGAAATTGGTCCAGCCGGCCCATCCGCCATAGGACCAGGTAGCCGTGTTACCAAATCGTGCAATGCTCGATCCGGTAGCCACGGTTCCCTGGCCCATCGAAATGACGTTATAATAGCCGGTCCCATTCACATCCGTATTCGCCCCGATGAATACGTTGTTCCAGCCATTATTATAACTGCGTCCGGCATAAAATCCCAAAGCAGTATTATAATTAGCGCCAGAAGTAAATGCCAGCGCGTCATAGCCTATACCTGTATTGTATGAACCTGTATTATAATACAAGGAATGCCAGCCGACAGCAGTATTGTAAGAGCCTGTTGTGCTGCTGAAAGATGCATTGAGACCAACCGCAGTATTATTTCCACCTGTGGTGTTGCTATACAGGGCATTATGACCAAACGCGCTATTGGATCCTCCGGAGGTATTATTGTACATGCTTTGCGTGCCACTCGCCGTATTGTAAGCACCGGAGGTGTTTTTGTAGAGCGCGTAGCTTCCGGTAGCGGTCAGGTGCACACCGGTGTTAAACGCTGGCGTTGCACCTCCTTCCAGGGCGTGATATCCCACAGCCGTGTTGTGCGAAGTCACACCGGTGACTCGATCATCCGCATTATTCATGGCGAATGCCCCGACAGCGGTAACCCCGGTGTTCCCTTTGTTTGTCCTCAGGGCGGAACGACCGATCCCTACATTACTAAAACCTGTGGTATTCGAAAGCAGAGCCTGCTGACCTACGGCAACATTGTACCCGCCGGTTGAATTGGCAAGTAACACCCATTGACCGATTCCGGTATTTCCCCAACCCGTGGTGTTTCCGTTGCCTGCATTGTATCCAATAATCGTGTTGTACGTTCCGCTTTGATTATTGACCAGTGCATTGAAACCTATTCCGATATTGCCCGACCCTGATGAATTAATGTTTAATGCGTTGTATCCAATGGCAATATTTTCTTCACCAGTTGTATTGGCACCTAAAGCGCTATAACCGACGCCCACATTTTGTTCACCAGTGGTATTGGAATTCAGGGCATAGCTCCCCACAGCTACATTGTTTCCGCCGGATGTGTTAAAAACCATGGCGTACGCGCCAAGCGCGGTATTATATCGTCCGGTATTATTTGCTGGATTCGTACTGCCTCTCAGGGCTTCAACGCCCACAGCAGTATTTAAAGTAGCAACACTCGTGGATTGATTATTGGCAAAGTACATGGCCCTCGTGCCAATAGCCGTGGATTGATTATTGGCCTGATTGTAGTAAAGTGCATGATAGCCCACTGCAGTATTGTCCTGTCCAGTTGAAATATCGCGTAAGGCAAAGGCGCCGACCGCGGTATTATTACTGCCCGTACTTTGTGTGTATACCCCATAACCGGTATAGGAGCCATGATACGTATTATTTGAGCCTAAATTGAAAAAACCGGATGCAAAGCCGGTAGTTGAATTATTATTACCAGTCCGATTATATTGAGAAGCGTACGCGCCAACAGCTGTGTTGCTATATCCGGAACTGTCACTCGCCATGGAATAATAGCCAACCGCTACATTGGAATTGCCTACAGCCTTGCTGGACAAAGCCCACGTGCCAATAGCTGTATTTTGACTTGAAGTGCCATAATTATATAAAGCGCCTCGTCCAACCGCAGTATTGAATGAAGTGTTGCCCCCATACTCAAGCGCCCCAACACCAATGGCCGTGTTCATCGTCCCGTCTTTTATGCTGCGTAAAGACCGGTAGCCTACGGCCACGTTATAGTTGCCAACACTATCAAAGTACATGGCCTCAGTGCCAATGGCCGTATTGAATATGCCGCTTTGCATATTCCGAAGGGCATGCGCCCCCATAGCCACATTTCCGACACCAATGGTGTCAAAGTACATGGCTTCATAACCTACAGCAGTATTTGAATTTCCGGATTTGCGAAATTGCATGGCATACGTACCCATAGCTGTATTGGATGAGCCGTTGATATTGAAGCGCAATGCCCAGTGGCCATTGGCTGTATTAAATGATCCGGTCGTATTTGAACTCAGTGAATTCGCACCGGTGGCAACATTTACATAACCGGTCGTATTGGCATACAAGGCCCGGTAACCCATAGCCGTGTTTTGTGACCCGGTGGTATTGGACATAAAGGCCTGGTAGCCAATCCCTGTATTATAAAAACCTGCGGTGTTATTTCGAATAGATGAAACGCCATAAGCCGTATTCCCGTATCCGGTGGTGGTGAAGTGCAAGGAGGAATCACCTACTGCAGTATTGCGGTTTCCCTGTGTATTCGTCTGTAACGCAAAACTCCCGATGGCTGTATTTTGATATCCCGTTGTATTTGACATCAATGCGTTCCTCCCGATAGCCACATTCTCGATACCGGAATTTGCCGCGTTCAATGCATTCGGTCCGATGGCCAGGCTGGATGGATTGGTATACGATGCATCAATTCGCCCATGGATGTTCAGAATACCTGTGCCATTGAGCGCAGTGGTACCAATGGTCACGCTGTCCTGGTGATAAATATGAGTCGAATTGCTCATCGGAATTCCACCTCCCGCGGTCAGCCAGTCCAGGTCGCTTTCGTCACCGGGTTCCAGTCCGTTAGAAGTCAGGCTGTCAATCAGTCGTTCGTAACTCATTTGCTGCAACACATGATTGGCATCCTGCGCAATGACACCGATAGCATGACCAGTCCCGTCTGCCATAAACGCGAATTTCCCGTGGACAACAACTGAGTCTGTGGTGAAATCCCCGTAAAGAAGAGGTGTGGATGTCGATGAATTGTCAACATAAAGTTTGTTTGATCCGATCTCATTTTCACCGGCCTGATGACCCAGGAAAATATTGCCTGAACCAGTATTGTTCCCACCGGCCCGGAATCCAAGAGCTGAGTTGTTTTGGCCTCCTGTATTGGCCTGCAGGGCTTCAGCGCCCATTGCCACATTGCGGGATCCGGATTGATTTGCTGAAAGTGCACTTTTTCCTGCCGCAGTATTTTGACTTCCCGTTGAATTGTCCCGAAGCGCATGGTGTCCAATACCTGAATTGTCATTGCCGGTCGTATTTTCTTGCAGCACATCATTGCCCATCGCTGAATTCCGACTACCCGCGGAATTCAGCTTCAGGGCATTTTTACCTAAGGCCAGGTTTTCAGTGCCGGTACTGGCATTGTTGAGGGCATTTTTTCCAATGGCCAGACTGGCGGTATCTGTATGTGTGGCATCGATTCGTCCGGCTACATTCAATGCACCGGTTCCATTCATATTTGTCGTACCGATTGTCGCATACCCGGCGCGATAGATCGGATCGGTATTGTTCATCGGCACATTGCCACCGTTCACAAACCAGTCCCCATCGCTGCTACTCCCCATTGGTAATCCATGTGCGGACAAACTGTCGATCAGGCGTTCGTAACTCATATGCTGCAGTACCTGGTTGGCATCCTGCGCAATCACGCCCGTCGCTTCACCCGTTCCGTCAACAGTGAATGCAAGTTTCCCATGAATCACCAGCGAGTCAGTGCCCAGGTCGCCATAGATCAGGGGTTCATTCGTCGGGGTATTGTCGATATACAATTTTTCCCAACCGGTTTCATATTGTCCCGCATATTGACCCAGGAAAATATTGTACGATCCTGTGGCTTCCGCGCCCGCGCGAAAACCAAGCGCCGTATTGCCCTCACCACTTGTCGCAGCATTTAATGATTCAACGCCAACAGCGGTGTTGTAGGACCCGATCGTATTGTTTTGCAGGGAAAAAGATCCCAGTCCCGTATTACGATGACCGGTCGTATTTTTTCGCAGGGAATAGGCCCCCAACCCACTATTAAAAAATCCGGTCGTGTTGAACGTCAAACTGCGCGCACCGATCCCGGTATTGAATACGGAGTGATAGTATTGCGTATTGAACCCATTGGCAAAAAGCGCAGAATCACCCAGGGCCGTGCTGTTGCGGTCAAATATGGTTTCATTAGCTGCAGCCAACCGACCGATGCGAACAGAACCACCCGTATTGGAAACCTGGAGCCGGCCCGGTTCCATTCTGAAATACTCTGTACCGCTAACCGTAAACCGGATCTTGTCTTCATCCGGCAGTTGCTCCACCTCGACGCGGGTATCATTGTCGGCATCCGCGATTTTGTCAGGGGTGGCGGCGCCCGCTACCAGTTCCGTCCATGCTATACCATTGAAGAACCAGAACGACGTAGTAGTCGCATCAAATACCAGTAGACCTGTGGCCGGATCCGCGATAAGGTTTCGCTGCGCGGAAGTCATCCGCGGGATCAGCATCCCTTTAGCTGTGCTTCTGATATCCAGCATCGCACTGGAATCAGCCGGCAAACCATCCAGGCTGACAGCCACCTGTGCACTCAATTCGAACTGATTGCATACAAGAAGTGCCAATACCAGGGTGAATATTCGGGATAACGTCTTCATAGGGCAGGGCTTGATGAATGAGCGTTGGGTAATGCATTATCCAGGGGATACAAATGCCCGATACGGGAGGATGCGCTGGGGCTCTACAGAGAGTACGCCAGGCACCGTACACCGGGTTACTATTAAAAGTAGGGAGGGATTGGGCGCGGCATTTCCGGGTTTTCATTAACGGTTGCTTTCATCGCACCTCCGGCGGATTTGGCTGAAAAATTTCAGCGGTCCAATCGTGTAAAAGGCAGGGGTGACCGGACGATCGGATGAATCGGGTACACGAAAGTTAATGCTGCCTGACAAGGTCGATTTAAGCGCTTGGTATTATGAGGTTCGGAAGTACCTTAGAGAAATCGATTACCTGATCAGTATGTATCGGTTCGGAAAATGCGTCCTCACATTGATCTGGCTGCTCATGGTTTTTCCATGGGTGCAGGCCCAGTATGCGGAGACTGATTTTGTCCGGTACACCGTCAAGGAGGGTTTGAGTCACAGTGATGTCTATAGCGTTCTCCAGGATCATGCCGGATTTATCTGGGTGGGCACACGGTATGGACTGAATCGTTTTGATGGGCATCAGTTCAAAGCATTTCACCACGAATTACCCGATGACTTTCTCCGATCTTCTTCGATTCGGGAATTGTTCCGTGTGGATACATTTCAGATGGGGATCATCAGTCATGGTGGATTCCAGATCCTGGATACACGCGATGGTCATGTTCGGAATTTTGTTATTCCGGATACAACGGCTATGACGTTTTATCGAAATGCGCCCTGGGATGTTCATCAGATGGCAGATGGTGGATTTGCTGTCACCACCGCTACCGGATTTTACGTATTCGACGCGCAAGGAGGCATAACGTTTCGGCACGATGCCTATGCCATGGCGGATATCGGGAATCAACGGATCTTGTACGGGCGAGAGATCTATGAAGTCGCCCCGGATATCCTGGCCGTATATACGGAAGAGCAATCCCTCAGCGCTTACTATCACCGGACAAAAACGTTTGTCGCGAATGCCACGTCCGATCAATCGCTTTGGCCATTTTCGCATCCCGGGAGAGCAGCTGACGATCGATGGATTTTCAAGCATCAGTTTTCAGATCATGAGTTTCTCTTTGCGCAAAACGGAGATTCAATAACGTATTATAATCATTTGACCGGGAAGAGGGTGAGATCAATACTTCCCTTTCCGGCAGAGAAAGAATTTGCCTGGGATTCCCGGGTATATCCGATCAATGATTCAACATACGCCGTGTGCGGTGGAAGACTTGGTTTTTTTCTTTTTCACCTGGACAAACAATCTGGTAAGATCGTGCTGGATCCAAAAAAGCATCTCGGCGCATTCAAGATCCGGAATTTCTTTGTTGACCGCGAAAACCGGTTGTGGATTGCCACCACTACCGGTCTGATGCGTCACATCCAGGCTGTCGACCAGATCCATCACTATAGTTGGCTGCCTGATGAAGAGGGGAATATTGGATTTACAGATGCGTTTTTGCATGATCATATTCTATTTCTGGGCCGGTTTGACAGGCGTTTTGGCCTGATTGCCGTGGATGCCAGGGATATGTCACTGCTGAATCGCTACTCATTTTATGGCGAAAACAGCAAGTGGAATGAAGTCTATTCAATCGCCATGTATCACCCCGATACACTTTGGGTGGGTACGCATTCCGGGTTGTTGTGGTTTGATATCCGTTCGGAAGGCTACGGTAAAGTTGATATCAGCCGATGGCCATTGATCAATCATGAAGACATTAATGTCCTGGCCCCGCTGCATACGGACGGAACGGCCTGGATGTTGAGCTGGCTTACCGGCAACGTGATCCGGTATGATGTGGCCTCCAGGAAAGCTGTGGTGTATTCTTCCGAATCCGACCCGCCATTACCTTTTTCCAAGGTCAAGCATATCGTGTATGATGCCTATGGCGATGTCTGGATTGGCGGCCACTCCCTGGCCCGATGGAATCATGTTACGCACACATTTGATACCACGTTTTCCGCTTATGCGGGTCCGGGTAAATATAATGATGACATCGTTTCGATCAGCGCGGATGCGAAAGGCTCGCTCTGGATCTATAATGCATTGAATACTTTACTGGAATATGAAATTCGCCCCGGCCGGTTCAAGGTGTATGGACCATCAGAAGGAATGCCAAGGATGTCCATCGAGGGACTGAGCCCGATCTATCGCGATGTGCTCTTTGTCCAGGGATCTAACCAGATCGCCCGGATCAATACGGTGACGCGCGAGATCACAGTTGTCGCGGATGAGCATGACCTGCCGGCATTTTTATCGGTCAGCCGGCGAATGGATGTGGATTCTGTTCATAACCGGGCATTGGCATTTTATAAAAATGAACTCATCACCATTCCTGTTGATGCCTTTGATGCCCCCACAAATCTGACCGGGATTATGGTCTATGAAATAGTCATCAATTCAACCCGGCATGTCCAATTTCCGGAACAAGGCTTCCGGCTATCCGCAAATGAGAACAACCTGGTGATACATTTTACAATCATTGACTTTGATGAGGGTGACCAGTATCTTTTTTCTTACCGGGTCAATGAAGCTTCTGATTGGACAGCGCCGGCTCGTCAACGATCAATTGATTTATCCAATATGTCGCCAGGCAAATACCTGGTTGAGTTAAAAGCCGTTGGAAAGTCGGGCGCCCAGAAGCTGACCACATTTGAATTCTCGATTGCGCCCCCATTTTGGACAACCGGTTGGTTTTATGGACTGGTGGGATGCCTCGTGGCCGGGTCCGGATGGTGGGTATACCGGGCCAATATCGCCAGGATCCGACGCAAGGCCAACCTTGATCAACTGATATCCCAGACCGAAATGAAAGCATTGCATGCCCAGATGAATCCCCATTTTATTTTCAATAGTCTGAATAGTATTCGCGAGATGATCCTGACCAATGACAATGCCAATGCTTCACGATACCTGAGCAAATTCGCGCAACTCATCCGGTCGACGCTGGACCATTCCAGGCAGTCGCTGATCTCCCTGCGCCAGACAGTCGACTATCTATGTCGCTATGTTGAAATGGAAAAGATCCGGAGCGTTCAGTTTGATTTTGTCTTGCACATTGACCCTGAACTGGATCCGGATGAGATCCTGTTGCCTCCTATGATCATCCAGCCCTTTGTGGAAAACGCGATCTGGCATGGGAAGGGAGCAGAACAGAAGTGCATCAGCATTTCTGTTTCCTTCAACCGATCGGGAGATCACCTGGTCAGTATAATTGATGATAATGGCATCGGCATACAGCATGCGATGAATCAGAAGCAACATGATCATGGCTACGGGGCACATCATTCAGTCGGGATTTCAAATATCCGGGAACGGATCAACGTGCTCAACCGAAAACATGCCGCGCAGGCCAATATTGTGATCGAGGATAAAGGCACACTGCCCGACCTTGGACCGGGCACGCGGGTGACCATAACTTTTCCACTGGATTATGCAGCGCCATGAAAAACATCAGGTCCATTATTGTTGATGACGAACCCAGGGGCATCGCTTCCTTGCAGAAATTGCTGGAAATGCATTGTCCCGACATTTTCGTGGCCGGCACGTGCGCGAGCGCGGATGAGGCCCTGGAGGCGATCAGTGAGCTGGCACCGCAATTGGTTTTTCTGGATATCGCGATGCCAGGGAAAAATGGCATTGAGATGATGCGGAGTATTCCGGATCCCGACTTTGAAGTCATTTTTGTAACGGCACATGATCAATATGTGCTCCAGGCCTTGCAGTTGAGTGCCGTAGATTATTTACTCAAGCCGGTTGATGACGATTTGCTGATCGAGGCAGTCGACCGGGTACGCAAGCGGGTCGGTATCAAGGAAACCAATATCCGGCTGCAAACCTTGATGCACAACATGGAACGCCCGGTCACGCCACATAAATTAAAACTTTGCATCCCCTCGATGAAAGGATTCCAGGTGGTCGACATCGCAGATATTATGTATTGTGAAGCGAGCCGGAATTACACCAATTTCCATTTTACCAATCAGCCCATGATCTGCTCTTCCAAGCCGATCCATGAGTATGAAGAGCTGATGCAGGACACCCCGATCGTCCGTGTGCATAAATCCTATATGATCAATCTCGATCACGTGACAGAATACCTCAGGGGAGAGGGTGGCAGCGTGATATTAAACGGACAGCATGAGATTGAGGTGTCCCGCCGAAAGAAGGAATTATTGATTAGCCGGATCCGGGAGCGATTCAAGTATTGATCCGCCAGACTTTCATAGTGATTTAAATCCCCAGGGTAGGCAAATGTTTGACTTTATGGTAAGTCAATGCGACTGAAATGCAGGCCTTCAATTCCGCTTTCGGGACCTCATCATCGAGTTGAAAGACAATCGCCCTGTTCCCCTCAAAAGAAAAAGTTTTTCCAAACTTGAGCCTGAATGTTTCGACCAATCGACTGGTACACTTAAAGTACATCGCATACTGATCCGGTGCCTTGGGCTTCCAATCCATCCGGATTGTGCTGCCATGTTTGGTTAAATAACTTGGCTCGCCCCATTTTAATGTTTCTTCAAGTTCCGTCAGTCCATCGATTTTCGATGCGGTTTCAATGACAAGCTGGCGAAGTGCCTTCATCTTCGGCCGGACATGGGAAGGGTATTTGGTAAAAACCGATTTTACTTCAGGAGAGGATGTAATAATTGGTTTGGTCATGCCTGGCATTTTCTGGTCAGCCTCCATGCTTAGGGTGGATCGGGTTGAAGATATGACTTACGGTCATTTTGCATGCGCTGACGTTCCTGTTCTCATCACCCTAAAGGGTGAGTTCCCGATGCACATAACCAGGTATTTTTCAATAAAAAATATTATGTGCTCTTTATCCTCATTGTGCCGCCTGTCGGGATATCTCGGCCGAAATCAATGGTTACTTGCCCTGTGTATGATCTGTTACCAATCCGCCAGCGCACAGGATGTAAGGGTATCGACTGATACGGTGAAGCTCAGGGTGATACAGGATTCTTCCTATTCCAGTACGGCCGAGGTGAGCGGTGTCCTCTCGGAGCTTTCAGCCTTCAACGGACATAACATCGGGTTCAAGGCCCAGGTTGATGGAGCACAAAAAAATTATGGCGCGTTTTTTCTCCTGACGGGAGCAACAGGTAGCAGACCCTATGGGGTGTTTAACCGGATTATCAATTCAGGCAGCGCTATTCATGAAGGTGTTCACAATGAACTGCTGGGGGATGGGAATGGAGAGCATTATGGCTTGTACAATCTTCTCGGCGGCGCTGGAAATGGCAAACAATACGGATCATATTCTTTGATCGCCAATACCGGAAGTGAGGAGCATTTTGGTACATACAATGTGTTGTCCGGGGCTGGTGCTGGCTATCATTATGGACTGTACAATGAACTTTCGGGTACAGGCGAGGGAAGGCAATATGGCGTTTACAATGCCATTTCAAATTCAGGGTCCGGAGATCACTATGGCTACCGGGCCTTATTGTCAGGCAACGGGTCGGGCTTTCATTTTGGATCAAGCCACTCCCTGACCGGAAGTGGTAATGGTCAGCAAACTGGAGTATATAACCAGATATCCAACACCGGGAACGGGTCACACTTTGGAATTCAAAACCAGTTATTCGGATCAGGATCAGGAGCACATTATGGTGTTTCGAACTTGATGATCGGCGGTACGGGTGATCGATTTGGTTTGCATAATAATCTTGAAGGCATTGGTGACGCAATGGATTATGGTGTCTGGAATGAATTGACGAGTTCAGGATCAGGATTCCATTATGGTGTCTACAACTTGCTGGAAGGAACGGGTAGTGGGTGGCAATTGGGCGTGTATTCGAAAATAACGAATACTGGAGACAACGTGCATTACGGTATGTATAATGAATTATCAGGATTGGGAACCGGCGACCACTACGGGAGCTATAATCTCCTGACAGGCACGGGGTCAGGCACGCAAATCGGATGTGATAACAGGATCATTAACTCAGGCAATGACACACACATTGGCGTTCGGAGTACTTTGACCGGCAGCGGATCAGGGTCACACACCGGCATGGTGAGCTCAATTACAGGCAGCGGTGATGGGCCGCAGTTTGGGTTTAGGGCTACGATCGGAAATGGAGGAGATGGGATTCACTATGGGATCCAGAACACGATGAATGGGTTTGGCACCGGAGATCAGTATGCTGTTTCCAATTTGTTTTTGGGTGGTTCCAGTATACGGTATGGATTGCACAATATGTTTTCCGCAAATGGAAGCAATACGGACTACGGCCTGTATAACCAGATGAGCTCCAGTGGAGCCGGGAATCAGCATGGTCTTTTCAATTCGATCACTAATAATGGAAGCGGAGAATATACCGGGGTTGAGAATGAATTCCTGGGCAGTGGCTCAGGACTGAACATGGCTATTCGCAATACAATTGGAGGCTCAGGCGGCGGGGATAAATACGGCATGTTAAATACCGTCAGCAATTCAGGGAACGGGATACATCATGGTGTTCGAAATGAATTAAATGGCGATGGGTCTGGTGCCCGATTTGGTACGTATAATTTAATAACTGGAACTGGAGATGGGCAAAAGGTTGGAGGTTTTTTCAGCGCGACCGGTGGCGCAGGGCCACATTATGCCGCCATTTTCGAAGAAGGAGATGTCGTCGCCAATCACAGTGGAAATGATAACGATTTCCAGATCAAATCGCTTAATAAAGACAACCTCTTTTTCCTCGACGCGAGTACCGACAGGATCGGGATCGGAACGAATACACCTTCAGCCCTGGTGGATATCGTGGGGGATGATCTTTCCGATGCGATTGAGTTTGATAATGGGAAAGTTCGATTCCGCAATTCCTTTGAACTGATCTCCTCTGACCGCGACTTCATGTATTTCCTTATTGACGCAAACAATGATCAGAACAATGCTGTATTTGCCTTGTATAAAGATGTGACGTCATCCCTGGCGGCCGTGCCCGGTGTCAAGTTCGGACTCGAAAATCAGCAAAGCTGGTTCAACGGCGGCGGGAATTTCGGATTCAATAACACCAATCCATTGCATCCGATCCACATGGCCTCGGGCGCACATGTGACGGCAGCCGGTGTCTGGACGAACGCATCGGACATCAACCTGAAGTACAATGTCAGCGATCTGCGATATGGATTGGAACAAGTTCTTGCGTTGCAACCCAAACAATACCATTACAAAGCCGACCACTCGCCATCCATTGGCTTCATCGCGCAGGACGTGGAACAGGTATTGCCTGAGATCGTGAGTGGTGAAGATGGACAAATGGGGATTGCATACGGGCTCATGACCGCTGTTCTGGTCAAGGCTGTTCAGGAACAACAACAGACAATCCTGGAGCTGCAAGAAACGCTTGATCAGCAGGCCACTTTGATCAATGAATTGCTGGAATGGAAAAACAGTTTATCTGCGAATCCACAATCTGCCGAAGCGACTCAACCATGATTGGTAAATGTAAAGCCTGGATCGTTTCAGTCCGTCACAACCGTGTATAAATAAAGTTTGGCATTCGTACCCAGATTGAGGGTTGAACTGGTGGGATTTGAAAACCGGACAGTGGCCATACTTCCACCTCCGCATGGTGCGCCGCTCGGGGTTGTCGCCACCACATTAATATTTACATTGCCTGCCGTCGAGCCGGCGCCGGTGGTCCAGAAATCAATACCATTCAGATTTGGAAAACCCGCATTTCGGTTGCTGCTCAATCCCACCAGGCTCGCGGTGCCAAACCGAAGTGCGGCAGAATCTACCGACCCGCTGTTCAAGTTTCCCTGGTCGATCATCACAGACCCATTCACACTCAGGAGTTTGGCCGGACTGGTGGTCCCAATCCCGACCTTCTGACCATACGCTTTTCCGAATAGCAGCAGCAGAACGGTCAGAGAAGTTAGAAACAGTTTCATGGAGTTTTTTTTCGGCACACAAAAGTGAAGTGGGGTAGTAACCGCGTGCTGTAAATTCTATTGAACGGTTGTTCCTGATCAACGAATGGTAGGACCATTATTATTCGTCGATTCCCGAAGCCAAACTTATCCGGATCTGGGGTTGCAAATATTACGGTGAAGCTGTAACATTGCGCTTAATTGTAATTAGTCTAAATAATAATTAATACATCCCGCTTCCTTTTAACAGGTATAAGTATCAGATAATCAGAACATAACGAATAAAAATATAAAAATGGACCTCCTGACCAAGACATCTCCAGACGAACTGGCCCACCAGTGGGCTGAATTGAAAACCAATAACCCACACCTCCGCATCCGGAATGCCGCTGGCTTAATGGGCGTGTCGGAAGAAGAGCTATTAGCCACCCGATGTGGTGAGGATGTAATTCGCCTCCGCCCGGAATTCATCCCCATCCTTACAGAAGTTGAAAAGCTGGGTAAGGTCATGGCCCTGACGCGCAATGATGAAGTGGTCCATGAACGGAAGGGTATTTATCTGAGCCCCAATTTTAAAGCGGGTCCGGGAATGGGCTTGTTTGTGGGAGAGGACATTGACCTGCGGATCTTTTTTGGCAGTTGGGCATCAGCCTACGCAGTTCGGGAATCGATGCCTCGCGGTGAAAATGAATTCAGGTATTCGTTGCAGTTTTTTTCAAAGAGCGGGGAGGCTATTCACAAGATCTACCTGACACCAGCCAGTGATGAAGAAGCCTATCACACGTTGGTTGAAGCGTATCGTTCACCCGACCAGGATAGAGCTATAACCGTGGGGCCGGCCGAGCTAAAACGGCCAATGCTACCGGATGCTCAGGTTGATGTGGAGGCGTTTCGCCAGGGATGGCTTGAGCTCCAGGACACGCATGACTTTTTCATGTTATTGAAAAAACACCGGCTCGACCGGATCCAGGCATTGCGACTGGCGCCTGCCGGCAACTATGCTGTACTGGTGGACAATCAGGCTTTGCGAGCCATCGTCACAAAAGCAGCAGAAACGGAGACGCCGATAATGGTTTTCGTGGGAAATCCGGGCATGATCCAGATCCACACCGGTCCGGTGAAACGCCTGATGGATCGCGAAGACTGGTTTAATGTGCTGGATCCCGACTTTAACCTTCATGTGAAGGAGCCCGCCATCGCGCAAAGCTGGATCGTCCGCAAACCAACGCAAGATGGCCTGGTCACTGCACTCGAATGTTATAATGCAGCCGGTGACCAGATTATCCAGTTGTTCGGGAAACGTAAACCAGGTATTCCGGAACTTGCCAGCTGGCGGGAGATCATTGCCAATGTGGAAATGGAGCTGAAGATGTGATTGAATTCCAGGCGTTCGATTGACCGCGTACAGGTTCACTCACTTTTCTTTCTGAAGCCGGCAGGGTTCTGAAATTCCCGTTGTTTGACGATAAATTCACTGCCATAAATTTTAACGAGCAGGATAAAGAGTGAGATCAGGAGCGGGCCAAAGATCAGGCCAATAAATCCAAAAAGTTTGATCCCGATCAGTACGCCAAAAACGGTGATCAACGGGTGAACATTCCCGATCCGTTTTGCCACAGCAAGTCTGAAAATGTTGTCGACCGTGCCGATGACACCAAAGCCAAAGACGAGCATCAGCACGCCCTGCAAATTTCTCCATTGGCAAAAAAGATGATCGCCAGTGGCACAAAGGCCATCGCGGCGCCGACCACCGGAAACATAGAGGTGATGCATGTCACAACAAACCAGAAGAACGGATCCTCAACACCAAAGATCAGGTAACCAATCAGCCCCACTACGCCTTGAAGAAATGCGATCAGCGGAATACCGACTGCGTTGCTGTAGACCATTGAATTGATCTCTTTTCCCAGCCGATCCACATTGTCGTCCTGTAGCGGCACATACTCGTACAGGTCGCGCTCCATTTGCCGGCCATTCACGAGCATGAAATAGAGAATGAAATACATAAAAAAGAGGATGCCCAGCGTATTGACGGTTGCGCCGAATATTTTGGGTAAAAATTCACCGATGAAATTCCCCGCCTTATTGATCAGCTCTCCGCTTAACAGATGAACGCCCAGCCGGGACTCCAGTTGATTGACTACGGTTTTCACCGACTCCATCAGTTCATTCGCATTTTCAATCGCAAAAGTTACTTTCCCGGTCAGCATACTGACCAGGCTGAAAATGGGGATCAGAATGACCAGGAAAGTCACCAGCATCAGCACCCAGGCCGCCAATGGCTTTGACCATTTTCGCACATAGACCAGGTAGAGCATGGTCCGGCGGGTCAGGATATATAAGGTAATCGCCCCCAATAAAGCTGGAAGAAATGCGGACAGATGCCGGGCCAGTAAAAAGCCCAGCAGGATGATCACGGCAATAAAAAAGATCTGCCGGATCCGGTTCTGATGAATATAGGAATCGCCCATTGTCGAAAGATAAGCATGCGGCGTCGCCCT
>AERA01007399.1_pt1 | contig 17905 bp, 15 predicted proteins | sample 267968 | NCBI WGS metagenome assembly AERA01 (sample SAMN02954363, study PRJNA61401) | activated sludge metagenome | biome: terrestrial; feature: wastewater treatment plant; material: activated biomass; isolation source: activated biomass of an industrial wastewater treatment plant | reverse complement strand
TCCAGGGAAATCGTTCCTGTAAAACCGGATGATTTGATCCTGACCATGACACAAGCCGCATTGGGATCGGCGATATTGCAAAACCGCTCGAAATCAAATGTCAATTCGCCGCCTTTTGTCATCGGTAGGGTAAAGGATCGTTGCAATAATCCTTTTTCCATATCCAGCACACGCGTGAAATCACGGACGGATTGTTTATTCAAGTCCAGGGGTTGGCCGTCAATCGTGACGTTAATCCCGATCCAGTTCACCCCATTCAATACTTTCGCGAAGTATTCCGGGTAGCCATTCTTCCACCAGCCGACGCGGGTTTTATCAGGATAGTATACGCCGGCATAATAGGAGCCGGGTAACGTTTTGCCGGAATACCCCTCCTCAAAATTTCCCCGTCCGCCAAACCGGCCATTTCCGAGGCTGAACAAACTCTCGCTGATCTCCTGGTAGTCCGGGTGAAAACCGTATTCGATGATCTGCCAGGGATGATGTTGGATGTATTCTTTCATGATAACTTTTCAATGATCTGAAAAGGCGACGCTGCATCGAGTCCTGAAATCACATGGTCGGCCTTCCTCAGTACTGCAGGATCCCCAATGCCGATCGTATGGCATCCCGCGGCAATGGCGGCATCAATTCCTTTTGCGGCATCCTCAAACACCACCACCGTTTCCGGTGCCAGGTTGAGCGCCAGGCAGCCTTTGGTAAATACCTCGGGATCGGGTTTGGACTGGTGTACATCATTGCCGTCAATGATCGCGTCAAACATATCGGTAATGTTGAGCCGGTCAAGCACCATGCGCGCGTTTTTGCTGGCGGAACCCAACGCGATCTTCAAGCCTTCCGCATGTGCCCGGAGGAGAAATTCTTTTGCACCGGGTAGCAGATCATCCGGTTTTATCGACTGGATGGAGTCCAGGTACATTTCATTCTTGCGTGCGGCCCAGCTCGTCTTGTCTTCATCACTGAGGTGGATTTGATATCGATCCAACAGGTATTGAAAGGACTCCATTCGGCTCGCGCCGCGCGTATGCTGGTCATCTTCATCCGCGATTTCAGCGCCGAGCTCGCGCATGACCTTGCGCCAGGCTTCAAAATGGTGTACGGCGGTATCGACGATCACGCCATCCAGGTCAAAGATGAAGCCGCGTATTCCATTCTCCTTCACAGGGGGCGTTTAGTTTGTTGAAGGTGTTTGATCCTGCCTTGCACGTCTTCATGCAAACCGGTTCCTTTCAGGTGGCCAAATATATGACTCAGTTTCTGCCTGGCCATCTGCCCGCCATACGAGTCGTGCAGTTGTGTGATCTGGTCGGCATACCATTCCACCAGGGCAGACCTGTAGTTCTTCAGTAAAACGTGATCGAACCGGATCATCAATTCCATATCGGGAAAGGACTGGAGTCGCATCCAGAGAGCATCGATTTGCCCGAGTTGCGCGTGTCCGTGCAGGATCAGTGCCTCGGCTTTTGGTGACTGGCCGGGACTGTACGATTTGACGAGAATGTGCAGTATTTTTTCCGCCTGGTCAGGTTCCTGGGTCGTCAGCCAGTCCCAGGCTTCGATATCCAGGTAATCAAAGGCCAGCTTTTTGGCCAGATCAAGCGCCAGGTCTTGTTGCTTGAGAGCACGCGCCGAACGTAAGCAAGCGGAATAGATCTCAGTCGGCGCGATCGGATCCGCTGGTGAAGGATTGTAATACTGTGCCATGAACAGGACATCCTCGTGCTGGATTTTTTCAGCGGCCTGCCGGATGAGGGCGGGAATCGTTTTTCGCAGTTCATCAAGCACCTCCAGATTAACGGAATCATGTTCCCATTTTCGCATACTGTGAAAAAGCAAATGCCCCCAGGTCATCCGTTGGTCAGGTTCATGATGCAATTTGTTTTCAATGACATGCAACAAATGGATCTTGCCCTCATCATCATGCACAAAAGGGTGGACCAGGGCCAGCAGGGGTGGAAAACCGGCCGGAATAAAGTAGCCGTCCCGGTCAGTGGTTTCCAGCGCCAGCTCAATGAGTTGATCCTTCAGGGAAGGCGCCATCTCGAGTCTCGTCAGGTCATCGAATAGTTGGGTGGCCCTTCGCAAATCATTCAGGACCCATGTCTTGCCGGTTTTGATCCGCGGATGGATCCTGTAGAGAAAAGGAAAGACAGCCTTGAGTAATTGATAAGCCTGCCCGGGTGATTTGTCTTTGAGGTATTGTTCGGTTTGCAGCAGCAGTGAATTCAGGATATAGCGGATGGATTTGGTAGTCCTGCGGTTGATCTCGGGCTTCCCCTTCGCATTGACCGGCAAGGATTCCTGCAATAACGTGGTGTAGTCCGGGTTTTCAGCCAGGTAGAGGAACCGGGCCATGAATTCAAGTCGGAATGGTGTATTTGTCGCCGCGTAATCTTTAATAAACTGGCGCAAATCATTAACCCGGACATGGGGCAGTAATTGATCCAGCGACATCCGGTTTGCTCTGGACTGATGGCTGGATTGTTTTCGGTTGGGCTGCTGGTCCCGGATCAGGATCAAAACGGCCAGCGCGTGTTTACATTCCTTGTATTTGCGGTAGGGCGCACAATCGCATTCACTCCACGCGGAACCATCAGCTTTGATCTGTGCAGTGACATGAAAATCCGGTGCGGAGGAGATACACTCATACTGGCCGGGACGAGTTTCATGAAAGGTATATTCACGCAACTGACGCAGGATCTGACCGGCTTCGGCCAGGGCGGCTTTGGTAAATTCCTTCTCGAGCTCAAACAATTGGGCCTTCATCATACGCGGCTGACCGGAACTAAAATGAGTGGAAAACGGTGCCGCAGGCGTAAATTTTATGTTTGCACCCGGGTCATTCGGCACTTAAATCTAAATTTGCTAAGGTAACGAGGTCTTATGGAAGTCAGAGATATATGTTTTGTACGCCACGCCAAATCCAGTTGGGATCATCCCAGCCTGGCGGATTATGACCGGCCACTCAGCCCCAGAGGCTTCGCCGACGCACCGATGATGGCCAGGAAAATGGCAGACCTGAAATTGATCCCGGACATGATTATCACCTCCGGTGCGGTACGCGCCAAGACCACGGCCGAGTTTTTCTTCAATCAGTTCAGCCTTCGCCCTGATCAGATGGTGGTCGATGACAGGCTGTATGAAGCGGATACCGAAACCGTGTATAAGGTGATACGGGAAGCGCCGGATTCGGCTCAGTTTATTTATCTCTTTGGCCATAATCCCACTTTCACCTGGGTCGCCAATGCCATGTCTGGCGTGCAGATCGATAATGTCCCCACTTGTGGGATCGTACATGCGCAATGTATTCTGTCGTCCTGGCATAAATTCAAACCGGAGTACGCCGGCTTCATCGGATTTCATTATCCAAAGCAATTCCGTTCGTGAAGTATTTTCTATTGGCCCTCTGGGTCATGATAGCCTGCCAGCAACAGGACAACAAATATGTCTACAAGCTGAATGATGAGCAACTGGCTCGATTGATATTGGATGTGCAGCTCACGGAAGTTACCATGACCGGACTGCCACAACCCCAACAGGATTCATTGCGACAACTTTTTTCGCAAAAGATGTCAGCTATATATGGGCTTTCAGCAGCCGAACTGGAAGCGGAAGTCAACGCGCTGGAGATGGATACCAGGAAACATACGGAGATCCTCAAATTGTCTAAAATGTTGTCCGATTCAATTCGTTAGTCGCCTATGTTCAAGAATATCAGTCTGAGGATGATTTCCCTGCTGGGAGCGCTGACGATATTGATTTTCGTATCGGCAGTGTTGTGGGCGGCGTATCTGTTTTTTGGCCTTCCTGTGGTTTTCCGGTCGGCCGTATTTATTGTGCTGGGCGTTTCCATCTTGTCCTATTTCTCTTTCCAGTTTATCCTGGATCGGTTTATTTACCGCCGGATCAAACTGATCTACAAGATCATCCGGCAGAGTAAAGCCTCCATGCCCAATAAGCGGTCCATCAGTCGCTCGGATGACCCGATCCTGAATGATGTGGAGCAGGAAGTCCAACTGTGGGCGGAAAACCAGCAGAAGGAAATTGATACATTGAAAACGCTGGAATCCTATCGCAAACGATTTATCGGGAATGTGTCGCACGAATTGAAGACACCGATCTTTTCCATCCAGGGCTATATCTATACCTTGATTGATGGCGGATTGTATGATGACAAGATCAATATGCGATATCTCGAGCGCGCGGCATCCAATGTAGAGCGGCTGCTGACCATCGTGCAGGATCTCGAAGAGATCAGTAAACTGGAATCCGAAGACCTGGTCCTCGACATTCAGAAGTTTGACATCAAATCATTGGTCCGGGAGGTTTTCAATGATCTGGAAGTCAAAGCCCGCCAGAAAAATATCACACTGACCTTTAAGGAAGGCGCAGACAAGTCATTCAATGTACTGGCCGATCGCGAAGGGATCCGGCAGGTGCTGATGAACCTGATCATGAATTCGATCAAGTACGGCAATGAGAATGGGACGACCAAAGTCAGTTTTTATGTGATGGACAAGCAGATCCTGCTCGAGATCTCGGACAACGGGCTCGGGATTGAGGAAAAACATCTCAAGCATCTCTTTGACCGGTTCTATCGGGTGGATAAAAGCCGAAGCCGCGAGTCGGGCGGATCCGGGCTGGGATTGTCAATCGTCAAACACATGCTGGAAGCACACAATCAAACTGTGAACGTGCGGAGCACACCCGGCGTGGGGTCAACGTTTGGTTTCACGTTGAACAAGGCATCCGATTGATCGGATATGCGCGTCCAATCCACCGGTAAAACATTTAGCAGGAATTTTCAGGATTGATTATCGCTGACCGTGGTTCCGGTTTTGGTCAGGTATTCACATTCGGTCGAAGGAATCGGAATGGCATCCAGCGTGCACTTGATCCCATCGCGGAACCGGAAGTAATCCGGCAGCATTTCTTTCGGCATGGATTCCGGTGGTGGCATTTTTTCCCGGAGATGATCAACCTGCTGGCCGTTTTTCCAGAACCGGAAACACACATGGCATCCGGTAGCGAGCCCTGTTTTGCCAACATAACCGATAGTTTGTCCCTGCTTGACCTGGGTGCCCGGACGGATGCCCTCGCCAAACTTGGACATATGTAGATACTGGGTTTCGTAGGTCTTGTCATGGCGGATCTTGACGTAATTGCCATTGCCGGATGTGTATGCGGCATGGGTGACCCGTCCGTCCGCCACGGCGCGAATGGGGGATCCGCAATTGGCCGCGTAATCGGTGCCGAAGTGACCTTTGTATCGCTTCAGGACCGGGTGGAACCTGCGCTGCGAATACCGGCTGGATATCCGGCTATATTCAACCGGTGCTTTGAGGAAAGCCTTCTTCATCGGCCGTCCTTCGAGGTCGAAATAACCATCATGTTTGCCGGAATTGTACATGATCGCATAGTATTCATTGCCACCGGTCGTATACACAGCGCCCAGCAGCCTGCCGATACCTACCGGCTCACCTTCTACATACTTGCGCTCATACAGCAGCTTGTAGGTATCACCTTTCTGAATGTGATAAAAGTCAACTGACCATCCGAGCGCGTTGTCCATTGACATGGCCAGGTCCCACGGTAAGCCTTGCCCAACCATGCTGGCCCAAAGTGTTTCGTCAATTCGTCCGCCCGCGGTTTCAATTCGTATTTCAGTCGGACGCTCCTGCACTTCCACCCGCACACTGTCTTCAAGATGGTACAGAATGCGGCGATAGGGATCGGGTTCATAGATGAACGCGTGTACGGTTTCATCTTCCTGGTCTTTGACCAGGGTTAATTCTTTCCCGGCGCGGATCGACCGCAATGGAAAAATGGATTTGGCCGCGTTGATCAGCTGATCAATTTTGAAATATTCCACACCATGCTGGGAGAGTAATGGCCCAAGCATAGCATTGGGGGCTATTTCAATTTTGTCGAGACAGAAGACAGCCATATCCCAGTGCAGATATTCTACACATTCCTCGTTGGAAGCACATTCGGGAGCAGCATTCGTTTCGGTGCGAAATCCTTTGGCGAGGTTGATAGCCAGGCCCGTGGCCAACAGGATCAAAATCGATATCGCGTATCGGGTGAGTCGAGTCCTGGTCAATGGATTAATTTTGCCACAAGGTACATTAATCCTTCTTTAACAAGGACTTAAAGAAATGTTAAGGGAATCACGGCCAGTTACACTCCGATGCGGCGATCAACTCCTGGATCTGTCGACACCCCGGGTGATGGGGATATTGAATGCCACACCGGATTCATTCTACGCCCCCAGCCGGCTGGCATATTCGATCACCAATGCAGTCAACCTCGCTGCGGAAATGATTGAGCAGGGCGCAACTATCCTGGATGTTGGCGGTGTCTCCACACGGCCCGGTGCACAGCCACCAGAAGTAAAAGAGGAATTGAACAGGGTGGTGCCGATCATCGAAGCATTGCATGCCCAGTTTCCCGATACGATCATTTCCGTCGACACCTTCAGGTCAGAAGTAGCACGAGAAGCTATTTCAGCGGGCGCAACCATGGTGAACGATATCTCAGGCGCTCAAATCGATCCCGGCATCCTCGAGGTGGTCAGTGCAGCGAAAGCAGCATATGTGGCCATGCACCTTCGGGGTACTCCTGAGACAATGTCACAACTAACAGATTATGAGGATGTAACGGGCGACATACTCAAGTATTTTATAGGCTTGATCCGGCAGCTACGACAAAAAGGTATTCACGATATCCTGGTGGATCCCGGGTTTGGCTTTGCCAAGACCCCGGAACAGAACTATGAGTTGATCCGCAACCTGGGGCTGCTCAATTTCCTCCAATGCCCTATCCTGGTTGGGGTAAGTCGAAAGTCAACGTTGTCAAAAACAATAGGCCGCTCGACTGATGATACATTGGAGGCAACGACCGCCTTGCATATGGCCGCCCTGCTCAATGGAGCCGCTATCTTGCGGGTTCATGACGTCCAGGCGGCCAGTGACACGATCGCGGTTTACAACCGGTTGGTCTCGGATTCGGAGCAACCGGAATAAAAGATTACCTTTTAACAGAACTTCCTCCTTTATTTCGTTATTCAATAGTTGATGCAGTCGACTGACCCGGAAACACACGTCACAGAACGGAAGCGTAAAAGAGGAGTACTCTTTTGGCTCGGTCGTGTCATTTTGGGTGTGATTGCCTTACAATTATTGATCGTTATCCTCATCCATCTCCCCTTCATCCAGGGCTGGGCATTGAACCGGATCACCAGTGGTATGAGCTCGACGATGGATACCCGGGTGGAAGTCGGCAGGGTGAGTTTGAACCCCATATCATTCATTACTCTGCACAACACCTATATCGGATCACCCGGTCAGCCCGAAGACACCCTGATCGCAGTCGAACGACTCTCAGTTGATTATTTCCGGATCTGGGATATATTGAAAAATCGATTGAACATTACCCAGATCGGGCTCCAGGAAGGCTTTGTATACATCAATCGCGAAGTGGGGGATTCACTCACCAACCTGGATCGCGCGCTTTCAATACTGTTGCCACCGGCGGATACCACAAAGGCCCCGTTTGCGCTCAACCTGAAATCCATCCAGGCAAATCGGTTAACGGTCAAGATCACTGACAAACAGGTTGGGAATGAAATGGCATTTCGGTTGAAACGTACCGACGCCGAGATCAACCACCTCGACATCCCGGGCAAGCGTATTGACGTTTCCGACCTCGATATTGATGAGCCGGAGATCAGGGTTCGGATTCATGAGCGACCACCACCCCTTGTCTCGTCTCCTTCATCCGGAACTATTCCCTGGCATTTCTCCATCCGGTATTGGCGACTGCAGGATGCAAAATTTTCCTTGCACGATACCACAAAACCTGAAACCGTTTTTGAAGAAGGAAAAGGGCTGGACTTCGCGCACCTGGAACTGAACGACCTGGATGCCCGGATCGATTCATTGGTCATCAAGGATTGGGATTTTTTCGGAAAGGATATCCATATGCGCTTGCAGCATGAAAACGGTTTTGAGATCCATAAACTGGCAGCTGATCGCGCGGCCGTCACTTCCTCCGGTATCCGGATTGACGGACTTGATCTTCAAACCGATGAAACGCGTATCCGCCAATCCATCCGGATGAACTTTGATGAATACAGTGATTTCGAGCGGTTCTCCTATAAAGTGAAATTATCGATCCCGGATGCGGATATTCAACTGCACCTGGATGATTTGCTGACATTCGCTCCCACCTTACGCAGTGTTGATTTCCTTCAGCAAAACGCGGATCAAACCTTCAGGGTTAAGGGTGATATCCGGGGGCTATTTAATGATTTTACGGTTGACCGGCTTGAAGCCAGTATTGGTGAAACCAGGATCAATGGTGATTTGCATTCGAAGAATATCGCAGTCAATGGTCAGCAGGAGATCTATATCGATGTGACCGAATCGCAATGGAATGTCAGTACACTTCGCGAAATCCTGCCCGGCATACAGATCCCGGAAATGTTTGACCGGTTTGGGTTCAGCACCTTTATCGGGAAGTTTGAACGATCACCCAAACATTTGCTGGCCAATGGTACATTCACGACTGACCTCGGCAGTATCGGGCTTGACGTGGACATGAATACCTTGAATGGATTTCAGCAAGGGATTTACCAGGGTCGATTGTCGCTGACTGATTTTGATGCGGGGAAGCTGTTGGCGCAACCTGATCTGGGCAAGATCACATTTACGGGTCGGGTTATAGAAGGCAGTGGACTGGAAGCATCGACGTTTTCACTGGATCTCACAGGCGAATTGAAGTCACTCGGCTATAAAGGATATACCTATCGAAATGCGCGGGTCGATGGTCTTTTTTCAGAACGCCAGTTTATCGGGACGGTTGATATTCTCGATCCGAATATAGATTTGCATTTTGATGGCCGCGTGGATTTACGGGACAGTTTGCCCAGGCTTGATTTCATTTCCCGTATTGACAGCATTGACTTGCAGCCGTTAGGATTCAGTCAAAAACCATTCTCCATTACAGGGTACCTGGATGCGGATGTTTACGTGGGTAAGCCTGACGAAATATCCGGATCGCTGCTCGCCGAAAACGTGGTGTTATCCTATGATGGCCAGGTTTATCCGGTCGATACTGCCTCTATTGTGGCGTATGTGGCTAGCCCGAATGGTGCACGATCATACAACTTTACATCCGAATTTTTAACGGGCGAGATCAAGGGGATTTTTGATCCCGCGCTCATCGGCACGCAAGTCCACCAGTATCTTCACCAGTATTATCCACAATCGTTCACAGCGCCGGCAAAGCCTGCACCCGATACGGTGGATCAAATGCTTTCCTGGAATCTTCAGCTGGATGACAGTGAAAAATGGCTCAACATGTTTGGGCTCGGCGATTTGCAGGTCAAAAATGTGACCACAAAAGGGCAGATCGATCTGAAGAAAAACTTTATCGTGGCCGGCGCCGACCTGGGTGAGATCCACTATAAAGGATTCAACATTTACGCAAGCTCAGTGGATATTGATGAACGGCAGGGTAGCACAGCGTTCGCGGTCGGTGTGATCGCGGCGGATATGCGGGAGAGTTTCTTTTTTGAAGAAGTGCAGATGATGGGAACACTCGTCGGTGACTGGATCCGTTTCAATTTCCGGACTGATCACCTGGCAGATATTTTTAACCGGGTGGATATTGACATTGCCGCACACCCGGAAAATGGGGTCTGGAATATCGAACTGAATCCCCAGGAACTGGTCATGCTGGGTGACACCTGGGATATTCCGCAAGGAAATAAACTGGAATTCAGGAAGAACTATATCAACCTGGAACAGTTCGAACTCGTATCGGCCAATCAACGGATCCTGCTCAATGATGTAGACAATCATGGCCTTGAGGCGTTTATCACCGGCTTCAACATCAGCTATCTCAACGAACTCTGGATCAATGACAAGTTTGACTTTGCCGGCATGTATACTCTGGACTTCAAAGTGGATAACCTTTTTGATCCACAGACGATCAATGCCAATCTCAGCATCCCTGAACTGGAAGTGAACGATATTCCGTACGGCAACTGGAACCTGAGCGCGGTGATGAATGACCCCAAGGATTCTGTTCAGATTGACCTGGCCATGCATCACAAGGAAACGCGGCTCGCCGGTAAAGGCGCCTATTTGCCGCCGATCAAATCCATTGACAAGGCCGATCAGAATTACTTGCGGATGAACCTGAGCGCGACTGATTTTCCGCTCGACTTCCTGGAGTTCCTGATGGGTGGAAATATCCGCGATACGGAAGGATCGGTGGATATAAACCTGTCTCTCGCCGGCAAAACAAACCGGTTAAAACCGACGGGGCAAGGGAAGGTATTTAACGGCAGTACGACCATTGATTACCTGGGCGCGGCGTATTCCTTTCATGACCAGTCTTTCCGGATCACTGAGAACCTGATCGATTTGTCCGGGGTGCGACTGTATGATGTATTGGGAAATACGGCACTTGTTGAAGGCGGGATCACGCACCGATATCTCAGTGACCTGGGCCTGGCGGCGACGATCAAATCAGACCGGATATTGGGGCTGGATGTCACCTCGGAGGAGAACGATTATTTCTATGGCCGGGGCATTGGATCTGTCGATGCGCGTTTTTCCGGAACAGTTGCCAATCCCGTGATCTACATTGAAACGACGACTGCGCGCGGCACCAATATTTCCATTCCGCTGACTGGCGCCACAGGCAATACGGAAGGGGACTTTGCCATATTCCTCGAAAACGGGTTGTTGCCGGCCAATACGTCTACAAATCTCGATCTCGGAGGCGTCAGTCTGACCATGGTCATGAAGGTGACACCGGATGCTGTTGTTGAGATCATTTTTGATCCGAGCACAGGTGATATCCTGCAGGGTCGCGGACAGGGTACGCTGACGCTCAACATGAGTCGAACGGGTAACCTCTCGATGTATGGCAACTATGAAATTGAGAAAGGAAATTATCTCTTCAACAACTTTTATGTGGTTCGAAAATCATTTGACCTGGAAAAAGGCGGAAAGATCACCTGGGATGGGGATCCGTATGATGCGAACCTGAATATTACGGCAAGCTATAGTGATTTAAAGGCTGCTGTTTATCCGCTGATCCAGGAGTATATTTCAGATGGAAATTTGATTGATGAAGCCAAGGTCCGCACACCGGTGGATTTGCAATTGATCCTCACGGGTTCTTTGTTGCAGCCGGATATTCAATTCGACATCGGTTTTCCGCAGCTAACCGGGGAGATCAAGGCGTACACGGATAGCAAGATGGCGTTGTTGCGCTCAGACAAGTTTGCCATGACGGAACAAGTCGCCTTTTTGATGTTTGGTCGAACCTTTGTGCCATCGTCCCAGGGCTTCGGCACCGGCTTGTTGACTACCAGTTTGACCAGTACAATTACGGAGGCGCTCACCGCTGCGATATCAGGTTATCTCTCCAATTTACTTGGGGATATTATTCCAACCGGGAATTTCCTGACAGGAGTGGAATTGCGATTGGGACTGGAATTACCGAATCAGCAATCCATTGATCCGAACGGAAGTGATGACCCGTTTCAGTCGGAGAGAACAGATGTCTACTTTGATCTCCCGTTGCGCTTTTTCAATGACCGGCTGGAAGTCAATGTGGGCGGAAATTATGTTACCGGTGCGGCATTTGCAGCTACGGATGAATATTGGGCGGGCGATATCACGTTCCGCTACCAGATCACGCCTGATCGCCGGTTGATCTGGACAGCGTACAATCGCAACAACCTCACTGTTGAAGGACGGAAAAACAAGCTGGGTGTAGGGTTGACCTACCGGAGAGAGTATGAAAGCTTCGGTGACTTTTTAGGCATTCGCAAAAAAAACAAAGCGACTGATGCAAAGGATGATCTGGACTGATCGGAAATTCAATATCGATGTGCCGGCGGGATGGATGACAAATGTGATTACCCGGTTGATGGATACAGGTATTCGGTTGCGGAAATTAACTGAAGATGTTCCGGAGACAGTGGCCATTGTCAAGCCAAATGATAAATGGAGCATCAAAGAACATATTGGTCATCTGTCCGATCTTGAAGAATTACACCTCAGCCGCGCCGATGATTTCAAAGCGCACAAGGCTGAGCTCAGCGCCTGGGATGTCACCAACGCGGCCACGACCAAAGCGAATCACAACCTGAGATCCCTGAACAGCCTGCTGGATGAATTTGACGCCAAACGCGAAGTCCTCATCCAGAAGCTTCTTGATCTCGATGATGAAACCCAGGCTTTTCAATCCCTGCATCCGCGTCTGAAACAAATGATGAAACCCGTCGACATGGCCACGTTTGTCGCAGAGCATGATGATCATCACATCGCATCCATCCGCGAGATCCTTGGTGCGAAATTGAGTGAGTAGTAAGTAGAGAATCTATCAAATCAAGGAAATTATAACAGAAGAGCAATTCTTTTTGTGAATTGTGAATGGTCAATTGTCAAGAGCCCAAAATTTTTGCTCCGGCAAAAATTTAAATTACTGAACACCGAATTCTGAACACCGAATACTGAACACCGAATACCGATTACCGATCACCGACCTCCTACCACCACCGCATACTTCTCCAGCTCCTCATCGGTCAGGTACAGCTTGTTGATCTTCCGGATGGGCCCTGTGCAGAATTGCTGATGGCAGTTGACACAGCTGGTCACCATCACCTGGTAGACTTCGGCTTTGTAGGCCGGATCAGCTTTGTCAAAGGCTTCCACGAAATTGAAATAGTTCTCCGCAAAAGCAGCATATTCCGGTGTGGCCACCTTCTCGGGCTGGGTCGCGTGGGCCGACATGATCCGTTCGTAATCAATTCGCACCTTGGCCGCGTCTCCTTCCAGCAAATGGGTTTTTATGGCCATCCCGTCATCAAACATATCCCGCATCAGCAACGCAAGCTCGCTGTCACCGTTGGGGTTATAGACTTTTGATTTAGTCGCCGCATCATCCTGGCAGCCCAGGTAAACGATGGCCAAAGCAATGGTCAGAAATGTGGAGAAACGAATCATGGTGCAAAATTAATACTTCACTGCGAAAGTGTTTTTTGCGCTTTGTGAAGATGGCGTTAAGATGCCAGATTTGGAGAAGCCAGATGCCAGATGGGGAGACTTGTAGTGAGCGCAGCCGAACCATGCCAAAGCGTTTTCTCTTTCTTCTCACCTCTTCCATGGATTAGCGTAGGTTGTACCTACGCTGGATGGGCGGGTGCAACACGCCCCAGCTTCCCCATCTATCCCGTATATTTGCAGCCCTAAAAATCTGAATTGACCCTATGTTTCAGAACCTGACCGACAGCCTGGATAATGCCTTCAAAGTCCTCAAGGGCGACGCGAAGCTTACGGAACTCAATATCGCCGAGGCGATCAAGGAGATCCGGCGCAGTCTTGTAGCGGCTGACGTCAACTACAAAATCGCGAAGGAATTCACCGATAAGATCAAGGACCAGGCCCTCGGCACAAAGAATGTCCTGTCATCCGTCAAGCCGGGTGAATTGATGGTCAAGATCGTCCAGGATGAGATGATCGCGCTGATGGGCGGACAGGCTGCCGGGATCAATGTCAAGGGAAATCCGGGGGTGATCCTTATTGCCGGTTTGCAGGGAAGTGGTAAAACGACCTTTTCAGCCAAGCTTGCCAATTTTCTCAAAACAAAGCGCAAACACAAGCCCCTGCTCGTCGCGTGTGACGTCTATCGTCCGGCGGCAATGGATCAATTGACCGTATTGGGCGAACAGATCCACGTGCCGGTCTACAAGGAACCGGAATCGAAGGATCCATCCGCGATTGCGCTGAAGGCGATCGAACATGCAAAGCATCACGGATTTGATGTCGTGATCATCGACACCGCCGGTCGTCTCGCGATCGATGAAGCCATGATGACCGAGATCAGGAATATCAAGGAAGCGGTCTTGCCGACTGAGACATTATTCGTCGTGGACTCCATGACCGGCCAGGATGCAGTCAATACGGCGCTAGCCTTCAATGATGTCATCGATTACAATGGCGTCGTTCTGACCAAACTCGATGGTGATACCCGGGGTGGTGCGGCATTATCGATCAAGTACACGGTTGGAAAACCGATCAAGTTTGTCAGCACCGGGGAAAAGATGGAGACGATCGATGTCTTTTATCCCGACCGGATGGCACAGCGGATCCTGGGGATGGGTGATATCGTCACCTTCGTTGAAAAGGCGCAGGAACAATTCGACGAGAAGGAGGCGAAGCGGATTGAGAAGAAGATCAAGAAAAACACATTCGACTTCAATGACTTCCTCGGCCAGATGAGCCAGATCCGGAAGATGGGTGATCTCAAATCCCTGCTCGGCATGATCCCGGGCATGGGCAAAGCGCTGAAGGATATCGACATCGATGACAAGGCCTTTGTCAAAGTGGAATCGATCATTCAATCCATGACCCCGGCAGAACGTGCCGACCCCGAACTCATGTCCATGAGCCGCAAGATGCGGATCGCGAAAGGCTGTGGCCGTGATATCCATGAGATCAACGCGTTTGTCAAACAATTTGACCAGATGCGCAAGATGATGCACATGATGTCAAAGGGCGACAATATGCAGCGGATGATGCAACAGTTCAAGCAGAGAGGCTAAGCCAGTATGGGTGCTTATGCCAGGCGCGGATTATCCCGGTGGTGCGCGGAGAGAAAGTAAGACAGTAAGACAGTAAGAGAGTAAGATTACGAGAATGATCCAAAACTCCGTAGGAGTTATGTGTAGGGAGCAAAGAAGAATGTTGAAAGATCTCCATACTCCGTAGGAGTTATGTGTAGGTAGAAAAATAAGATTTTGAATAATTCTAAAACTCCGTAGGAGTTATGTGTAGGTAGCAAAGAAGAATGTTGAAAGATCCCCATACCCCGAAGGGGTAATACGTAACGAAGGGCCAAAGATCTTAATCCATTTTCAATCTCCCTTTTTCCATTCCCATCATCGCCAGGAGCCCCAGGATCGGACCCGGAGCCAGGATGAGAAATAACCACCTCAGATCGAGATGGCCATACAGTATATTCAACAATTGAATGCTGATGATCGTAATGGTAAACCCAATGCTATTCATCATCGTCAGCGACGTCCCGCGGATATCGGGAGCAGCATGGCGCGCCACAAGGGTAGAAAACATAGGCGAATCCGGGATCACCGCAAAGCCCCAGATCAGGAGATAAAACAGGAAAAGGGAATTATTCCCGATGCCGATCATCCAGGGCGAAATAAGACAGCACACCCCTGAGATCATTAATGCAGCCATGGCCACCTTTCGCTCACTCCAGCGTTGGGAAACATAACCGCCGAGCACGCAAGCGAGACCGCCAATTGCAATCACCGCAAATGAACACAAGGGTACATTCAAGGTATCCCACTTCACCATGCCGGATTGAGCAGCCAGCAAGACGGGAACGAATGCCCAGAATGCATACAATTCCCACATATGACCAAAATACCCCAATGCGGGGCCGCGTACAGTTTTGTTTGTAAATATTCGTTTGATAACACCAAGTCTGAGTCGGGGTCCGGCCTTCCGGTATGGCCCATCCGGAACAAGGAGAAACAGTAACCCACCACCTATGGCCGCAAGGCCCGATGTGGCTATCACGACCGAACGCCAGGAGAAACAACTCAGCACGTCTTTCAGTAAATGGGGAAAAGCAGTACCCACGACAAGCGCGCCGAGCAGGTATCCCATCGATTTACCCAAACCCTTGTCGTAATAGTCGGACGCGATTTTCATCCCCACCGGATAGATACCGGCCAGGAAGAAACCCGTTAAGAATCTCACCGTCACCAGGCTGATCAAATCGTGTCCCGACAGCAACATACCAAGATTAACCGCCGCACCAAATACCGAGCAAACCAGGAATACAACAGAAGGTGAAAATCGATCCGCCACCGTCAGCAGGGCAAACAACAGCGTGCCCGTTATAAACCCCAGTTGAACGGCCGAAGTCAGGTGCCCCAGCGCACTTGGCCGTAGCGCAAATTCGGTGATCAAATCCGACATGATCCCATTGCCCGCAAACCACAGCGACACACCGCAGAACTGCGAGAAGACGATGATGGGGAGTACGAATCTCATGCTGAGGTAAAATCAATAATCTAAAAACTAAAATACGCGGGATCAGGATTGGTAGGATACGGGTAATGTGAATTGTCAACGGTGAATTGTGAATAGGTGACCAAATTTTTGCTTTTACCAAAAATTTCCCTACCGATTACCGATTACTGATGGCCAGGCTGGGTTTCCCTCTTTGGAGAAAGAATTGCACAGCAATTCAAGGGGCGGTGCCCAGAAACTGCCAACTGTTATGCACCACCTACTTCCCCGAATATTTCAGGATAAAATCCGAAACCTCCACGATTAACTCCATTGATATGGGTAGATCAGGGTTATTGTAAGTGGCCAGGTTTTCTGCCCGATCACCCGCTACGATCTTGAGCACATGATTCATGTTTTCGATCAATACCAGCCTGGATTCAGGTTGGGCTTGATGCAGGAGTGCGGCATCCGTATCCGTGACCTGGATATCCTTCGTGCCCTGGATAATCAGAACGGGTTGGTCCAGGGATTGAATAACTTCCTGGGGGTCGTAGGAAAACCAGTTGATCAGGTATGGTTGAATACTTGGCCGGAACAAGGTATAGAGGAGCGGATTCACCATCAGGACTGTGTGCCCGTTTTTCAAACTGTCGAGAATCGGGAATGACATGTCCTGTACCATTTGTGGTTGAGCGCTTAATTGCTCCCTGAGCACAATGTCTGCGGGTCGACCCGGGCCGGCCACAGAAATGAATCCCCTGGCATTGTCTTTTGCTGCCAGCATGCCTATGAGCGATCCTTCACTGTGTCCCAGCACAAACACATGCGAAAACCGCTTATCTGAATTGAGCGTTTGGGTCCAGGCTGTTGCATCCTCAACGTAATGATCGAACCGGATGTGGTTTTCATCAGCCAATGCTGCCGCGCTTGCTCCGACGCCCCGCTTGTCGTATCGTACGGATGCGATCCCGTTTTCCGCCAGCTGATGAGCCAGCATTTGTAAACTATTGTTGGTCATCACCTGGTTATTCCCGTTCCGGTCGGTCGGTCCTGAGCCGGAGATGATGAGACATACGGGTCATCTTTCTGTTGCTTTCGGGCAGTGTCAAGGTCCCATGAATGTTTCCGGTCGCAGTTTCAAGGGCGATGTCGGTTTCAACAGAATTCAGATTGGATTGGCCAAGCGATAATCCAATCACGGCAAATTGGAGGGCAAGGGAGATGATAAAACCTGTTTTCATAATTCTTGATAGGACTTTAATACATTCAGCGGCTGTGCGGCTTGCAATTTTAACGCTGCAAAATTATAAATCTGTGGTCACCGGGGTGTTTACAATTTGCAAGCTTGCATAAAACCAAGTAACTGCTCCTTGACGGAAGGCCATGCGTTGAGCACGAATTCATTTTCGAATCGCATGATGTGATTGCCCAACTGATGCAATTCATTGCTTCGCCAGGCATCATCCTTCGATTTTACAAGATGAATTTCACCATCAAGTTCAATGATCAGTTTTAACTCGTAGCAGTAAAAGTCTACAATATAGTAATTAATCGACCCGTCAAATTGTGGAACGGATATAATGTGTTGTCTGTTAAACTTGAGTCCGTAGCATTTCCGGTTACGCATTTGTTGCCAGAAGAAATTTTCTGCTGCTGTGGGATTCTTTCTCATCTCCCTGGCAAATGATCTAATTCGCAAGTACTCCTTTCTGTTATAACCTGGTGAAGGCATATTTGAAAATTACGGTTAAAAAACCGGGAATAGCAACTGACAACATATTTAGTTTTCTATTGCAATCTGTTACGACCCACCCCCAATCCCTCCCTGATCAGGG
>AERA01011289.1_pt1 | contig 18151 bp, 12 predicted proteins | sample 267968 | NCBI WGS metagenome assembly AERA01 (sample SAMN02954363, study PRJNA61401) | activated sludge metagenome | biome: terrestrial; feature: wastewater treatment plant; material: activated biomass; isolation source: activated biomass of an industrial wastewater treatment plant | reverse complement strand
GGTCGTAGAGTATGACTTCCCGTCGCACAGATCCATCATTGGCAACAGTCGCGCATCTGCGGCATTTAGCACCGCTACGCCGTCCGAAAGCACGACATCTACCTGTGTGCGCAGTACATTGTAGAGCTGCTGGTCGTTCTCAACGTAAAACTCACTGAGAGCCTCTACGCCATCTGCGTCAGTAACCACGCCAACTTGGCAGCGATCATAAGCCAGCCCGTCACGCAGGATCATCTCGGCGCCGTTCTCGAATACGGCTGCCTCGACAGATCGGTTGATCAAGAGGCGCTGTCCCGCCTCCCACGTCGCGCAGTTGGCTTTGTCCACGCACCGTCCATCGAGATAGAGGCCGTCGGAGCATGCCAGACCGGTATTTCTGCCCCCCAGATGCAGAAGCCATGCAATCAAACGAGCGGCATTGGTCGCACCACGGCTACCAGCGACGCCCACGATCGGTATACGACCGGCGTCAGCAGTGGAGGCTGCTGGAAAAAGGTGCTCGGCAATTGCGCTGCCTACCGGTCGCGGCGTGCCAACCGCAGGCTTCAAGTGCATAAGCAGGCTGGGGCCTGCATTGACTTCAACGATTGCTCCGCCCTGCTCGCGCAGCGGTCGGGAAACGTCCTGTGCGACGAGGTCAACACCGGCAATGTCCAAGCCGATGACGCGTGCCGCCAATGCCGCCATGGCTGCGACATCAGGATGCACCTTGTCGGTGCAATCAACACACAGGTTTCCGCTGCGCTCCACCAGGACGTGTTGGCCGGCGGTCGGGATAGATTCGCCATCGAGGCCTTGGCGGGCCAGCGTCAGGCGGATAACGCTGTCGCGTTCGAGTACAATGGTCTCAAGTGGCAATTCTTCAGCTTCACCGCGGCGGGGGTCGCTGTTGAGTTGGCTGTCGATTAGTTGGCGAACCGATGACGTACCGTCACCTTCGATCCATAGCTGTTCGCCGTGGGTAGCTGCCACGAGCCGCCCACCGACAATAAGCAGTCTGTGTTCGCTGCCAGGCACATACTGCTCGACAATAACGCGGCTGCCCTCGGCGTCGGCGACATGGAATGCTGCCTCGATATCGTCCCGCCGCGTGAGGTCTACCGATACGCCTCTGCCATGATTGCCGTTGCTCGGTTTGACCACAACGGGAACGCCAAACTCTTCAGCCGCTTCCCATGCGTCCGAAGGACTATCGACGACACGCCCCTCAGGAACGGGCACGCCGCAGGCGGCTAGCAGGGTCTTGGTAAGGTCCTTATCGCTAGCAATCCCTTGAGCGATGGCGCTCGTCTTGTCAGATTCCGCCGTCCAGATGCGGCGCTGGCGAACGCCATAACCGAGTTGAACGAGATTGAATTCATTGAGACGGATCCACGGAATGCGTCGCTCTGCCGCTGCCGCAACGATGGCAGCAGTGCTAGGTCCCAGGTGATGACGATCCACGATATCGAGCAGATTGGCGACAGCCGCATCAACGTCGTATGGTCGGTCTTCGATTGCCGCCATCACCAGATCGCGCGCTGCCAGAATGGCGGCGCGGCCGACATGTTCGTTGAGTGAGCGCACGGCGACCTTATAAATGCCGCGATGCGAGGTTTCACGTGCCTTGCCAAAACCGACCTGAACACCAGCGAGGTTTTGCAGCTCGATTGCAACGTGTTCCATGATGTGGGCTGGCCAAGTGCCTTCCCGCAATCTCAGCAGAAAGCCTCCAGGCTCGCCAATGCCGCAGCGGTGATCCGCAAGGCTCGGCAGCCACGCCGCCAACCGCTCGGGAAAGCCTGGAATTGTATTCGACGGGAAGTCTTCGAGTTCGCCAATGTCGACCCACGCTTCGACTACGGAGCGGTAGGTCCAGATATTGGGACCGTGCAGATAAGTAACACGGAGCAGTTCGATGTCTTTACGTTTCATGTTGTGCCGGTGTGACATGGGCGCCGCATTCAATGAGGCGATTCTACTTTATTCGCTGCGGTATACTCCGCCAGTTGCGTGCCGCACCAGGGGCTATAGAACTCCCTGCCAACTTCCCTTGCACCAAAGGACCGCCGGCAGGTTCTGAGGCAACCACGCACTGTCTCGTACTTCTACCGTCGCCGGACATTACTCGCCGAACAAGAAATCCGAACCAACGCGGTTACCCAAACCAACATGACATCTCCGATACAGACCGCCGCCCTCCACCCCACACCCGTCCCGGCATCGTGGCAAGCCGAACTGATGAACGAATTGAAGGACCACGGAGAGATCGATTCCTGCCTAGAATTAAACCTAGATGCTCAATTGCGCTTCAAAAATGGCTTGATCGTGGTGACAGACCGCGGCTTGTTGGCCAAGGCACCCGGTGAAGCGGCATGGAAAGTTTGGGTTTACCGTCCTGGACTGGCATTGCGGCACCAAGACCACGCCGGCGTCGGCACTCTGGAACTGGTCGATACAACCGGTCGACTCGCCCATTGGAGATACACCTTAAGTCAGGATCAGGCAGCGTTGCGGCTGGTCGACCGGTTCGAGCGACGACTCGCTAGTCAGCTGACCGGTCAACCGTTGGAGTTGCCCCCCGAAACACTGTGTCCAAAGTGCATGGCGTCGCTCGACCCCAGCCAGGATGAATGCCCATTCTGCGCTCGCGAGATTCATACCCCGCCGTCGACCTGGACGCTGTTCCGCCTATGGCAGTTTGCACGGCCCTATAAAGGGCAGCTGTTCGTCGGCTTGATGCTCGCTCTGGCATCCACCGCGGCCACTCTGGTTCCACCCTACATGACCATGCCGCTGATGGATAACGTGTTGATTCCATTCCAGAACGGCGTTCCTATCGACGTTAATCTCGTGTCCTATTATCTCGGCGGGTTGCTTGTCGCAGCCCTCCTTGCTTGGGGATTGAGTTGGGCACGCACTTATATCCTTGCTCTAGTCTCCGAGCGTATCGGAGCGGATTTGCGTACGTACACGTTCGAACACCTGATCCAGCTTTCTCTAGAGTATTTCGGTGGCAAGCGTACCGGTGACCTGATGGCCCGCATCGGATCGGAAACCGACCGCATCAACCTGTTCCTGTCGCTGCACCTGTTGGATTTCATCGCCGATGTCTTGATGATCGCGATGACGGCGATAATCCTGTTTTCAATCAACCCGTGGTTGGCCCTAGTGACATTGGCGCCACTACCTATAATTGCTTGGCTTATCCATATCGTCCGGGAACGGTTGCGCACCGGATTTGAAAAAATCGATCGCGTTTGGGCCGAAGTAACCAACGTCTTGGCCGATACGATCCCCGGAATTCGCGTGGTTAAGGCATTCGCCCAAGAGAAGCGTGAGGCGCAACGCTTCCGCGATGCCAACCGCAGAAACCTTGAGGTTAACGATCGCCTCAACCGCACGTGGTCGATGTTCTCGCCGACAGTAAGTCTACTGACGGAAATCGGATTGCTGGTTGTTTGGGCTTTCGGCATATGGCTTGTCGCCGACAACCAGATCACCGTTGGCGTCCTCACGGCCTTCCTCGCCTATATCGGCCGCTTTTACACGCGCCTTGATTCAATGAGCCGGATCGTGTCGGTCACGCAGAAGGCAGCCGCAGGTGCAAAACGTATCTTCGACATTCTCGACCACGTTTCGAGCGTGCCGGAGCCTGCCAATCCGGTGCATCTCAAGCATGTCAAGGGAACCATCGAGTTGCGCGACGTCGGCTTCCGCTACGGCAGCCGATCAGTCATCCGCGATCTGAACTTGAAAATCGCGCCGGGCGAAATGATTGGCCTTGTCGGCCACAGTGGCTCGGGCAAGAGCACGCTGGTGAACCTGATCTGTCGCTTCTACGACGTAACTGAGGGTTCAGTGCGGTTGGATGGCGTAGATATCCGCTCGCTACCCGTCGCAGAGTTTCGGCGCAATATCGGATTGGTTCTGCAGGAACCTTTCTTGTTCTTCGGTACGGTTGCCGAGAACATCGCCTATGGGAGGCCCGATGCGACACGCGAAGAAATTATCGCAGCGGCGCGTGCCGCCCATGCGCACGAATTCATTCTGCGACTTCCGCAGGGATACGATTCATTGGTAGGCGAACGCGGCCAAGGTCTGTCAGGTGGCGAACGTCAGCGGATTTCCATTGCACGCGCGCTGCTGATTGATCCGCGAATTCTCATCCTTGATGAAGCGACGTCGTCGGTTGACACTGAAACGGAGAAAGAAATCCAGAAGGCGCTGGACAACCTTGTTCAGGGCCGCACGACGATTGCCATCGCCCACCGCTTATCGACGTTGCGCCGCGCCAACCGTCTCGTGGTGATGGATCGTGGCAACATTGTTGAGGTCGGTAGCCACGAGGAGCTGATGTCACGCGAAGGCGCCTATTTCCGGCTCTATCAAGCTCAAGTGCGCAACGTCGACACTGAAGATCTGATTGGAGGAGCTGCTTGGCCTGTTTCCTCAATCGATCTAACGATACCCCAACACCCCCAGAAAGCCGAAGAGGCGACCTAATGACGGCAACGAACTTTCGCATCAAACGCAACGCGTTCGGCCGCCTTGAATTGACATTGCCGGACGGCTCAGTCGCTCATGAGTTCACGCCCGTTCGCGCTTCGCCAATCGCCGCACCTGAGCAGGGCATTTCGCTTATGGGTGCTGATGGTCATGAGCTGGTCTGGATCGAACGCTTGTCGGATTTGCCAACTGAAACCCGCACTCTGGTCGAAGAAGAACTGGCTAGCCGCGAATTCGTGCCCGAGATCCAGCGTTTGAAAGACGTGTCGAGTTTTGCAACGCCGAGCACCTGGGACGTCGACACCACGCGCGGCCCAACCAGCTTTGTGCTCAAGAGCGAGGAAGCTATCCGCCGCCTCGCCATGTACACTCTCCTCATCTCTGACAGTCACGGTATTCAGTTTCTTGTCCGCGACATCACCGCATTGGACAAGCATAGCCGGCGCCTGCTTGACCGCTTCTTGTAATCAGTTTGACGCAGTCATGGCGCCAGTTCTGATTACTTCAACGATACTGTGCTGAACTCCGAGCGGGTTCGCTAGAGCGTGTTTAGCTGAAGTGCGCAGCGGTTCAGCGTGAAAAAAACGCTCAAAACAAAAGCCTAGATCGTGCTCATGAGTCTATTGAACATGAACACGGTCTAGAACGCGCCGCAAGCGGCGGTGCGTTAGCGATGTGTCGTTACCAGCCGATCATCTTGGGCAGCCACGTAACGATGGATGGAAACACATACAGCAACGCCAATCCGAAGAGTTGCACTGCGATGAACGGGATCACGCCGCGATAAATGTCGCCTGTTGTGATTTCAGGTGGTGCCACGCCTTTCAAGAAAAACAGCGCCCAGCCAAATGGCGGTGTGAGGAACGACGTTTGCAAGTTCATCGCGACAAGGATCGCGAGCCACACCATATCGACGCCGCTGGAAGCAAACACCGGCAAGAAAAGTGGCAAAGCGATGTAGGAGATTTCGATCCACTCCAGAAAGAAACCCAGCACAAAAAGCAACGCCATCAAGAACAGAATCTGCCCATCGATGCCGCCGGGCATCTGCCGGAACACATCTTGAACGATATGTTCGCCACCCAGTCCTCGGAAAGCAAGGCCGAACGGTTGCGCGCAAATGAGTATGAAAAAGACCATGGCGCTGGTGGAAAGCGTGGCGCGCGCGACGGCACGCAATACGCTGAAATTCAATCTTCCAGCGACGAGCGCGAGGATGACGCTGCCAAGCGCGCCCATGGAGGCAGCTTCGGTTGGCGCGGCGACACCGCCGATGATCGATCCGAGCACAGCGAAGACGAGCACCAGCGGAGGCACAACCACGCGAACTATGCGCCTCCACAATTCCGCGCGCGACAGCGCCTGCCGTTCAGCCAGTGGAATAGCGGGAACGCGCTTTGGCGCGAACACACCGAGCAGAAGGATGTACACAACGAAAAGAAGCGAGAGCATCAGGCCCGGAACGAGTGCTGCGGCGAAGAGTGTGCCAACCGATTCACCCATGATGTCGGCAAGCAGAATCAGCACCAAGCTTGGCGGAATAATCTGACCGAGCGTTCCAGATGCGCAAATCACACCGCATGCCACACCGTGATCGTAGCCACGCGCGATGATGGGACGAAGTGCAATAAGGCCGGCGGTTACGACCGTCGCGCCGACAATTCCCGAAGATGCGCCCATGAGCACGCCGACGAGCACGATGGCCAGCGCCATGCCGCCGCGCAGGCCGCCCATTGCGAAGCCGATCGTATCGAGTAGATCTTCCGCCAGGCGCGATTTCTCCAGCATCACACCCATGAAGATAAAAAAGAGGGAGCGCCAGCAGCGTGTAGTTCGTGACAACGCCATAGACACGGGCGGGCACGAGATTGAATAGCCCCGCACCAAAGCCGAGGAAACCAAACACGAAGCCTGAAACCGCGAGGCTAATGGCAACGGGAATGCCGGTGACGATGAGTGCGAAGAAGCCCGCAATCATCAACAGCGCCAGCGTTTCATTGGCCATCCGAGGCTTCCTCAAGTTCGCGTTGAATGCGGTTGGATGATGAGTATCTGCGGATTGCCTTCGCCAACTCGACGATGCCTTGCAAGAGCAGGAGAGCAAATCCGATAGGGAGGAAAGTCTTCAGTAGAAAACGGTAGGGAAGGCCGCCGGGATCCGGCGAGCCTTCCTGCAGGTTGTAGCTTTGCGCGACATACGCGAGTGAAAGCTTGAACATCAAGGCAGCGACAAGGATCGTCAGAACTGCGGCGATGGCATCAACGAACGCTTTCGATCTTGGAGTGAACCGCGCATAGAGCATGTCGACGCGCACTTCCTCCCCACGGTTGATGCCATACGAAATTCCGATGAGCGCCAACACCGCCATCAAGTGCCATTCCAGCTCCTGCAGTGCAACATTGCCCAAGCTGAAAAGGTATCTTGCAAGCACGTTGGCCGCCACTAGCCCTACGAGAGCAAGCGTGAGCCACGCAATGGAACGGCCGAATACATCTACGAATTGATCGAGACGATCGACCACGCGCGATATGGTGCCCCTGCTCACGGCCCGCCCTCCCCTCGTTAGCCAAGATAGTCGTGATAAGGCTTCTCGCTGATCGCCGCCCACGAGCGATGCTTGTCGCGAAATGCCATGAAAGCGTCGTGCACCTTCTTCGTGCGCGGATCCTTTGCAGCCTCTGCTTCCAGAACCTCGAATGTGAGGGTCCTCAGCTTTGCGACGGCCTCGGCGGGGAGAATGTCTGTTTTGACGCCTTGGTTTTTGACCAGATCAGCCAGCGCATCGGCATTGTTTGCCTCAGACCAAGCGTGACTTTCCAGGTTGCATGCCATCGCTGCTACCTTGACGATCTCTTGCAGGTCCTTGGGCAGCTTGTCCCACGCACTTTGCGAGATGAGCAGCTCCGTCACGTTGGAAGGTTCGTGCCATCCAGTCGTGTAGTAGTATTTCGCAGCATTTTGCAGGCCCAGTCGGCGATCCTGGAATGGTCCCACGAATTCCGCTGCATCAATGACGCCGCGCTCCAGTGCTGGGAAAATCTCACCGCCCGGCAGCAGCTTCACATCGACGCCAATTTCTTTATAGACTTTGCCAGCAAGACCCGGGATGCGCATCTTCAGTCCATTGAAGTCGGCGAGCGACTTGATGGGATTGCGGAACCATCCCGTCATTTGCACGCCGGTATTGCCCATCGGGAAGGCGATCAGCCCAAGCGGCTTATAGAGTTCGTGCCAAAGCTCCAGGCCGCCGCCGCTATAGAGCCATGCATTCATGCCTTGAAAATTGAGGCCAAATGGAACGGTCGTGAAATACTGCGCAGCGAAAATTTTGCCGGCCCAGAAATAGGCATTCGCCGCATTCATTTCGACGGTTCCCGCTTGAACCGCGTCGAATCCTTCCAATGCGGGAATGAGTTCCCCTGCGGCGAAATGCTGAATCTTCAGCCGCCCACCCGACATGATTTCAACTTTCTTGCAGAAATCCGTTGGGCTGCCCGGACCAGCGACATAGAACGGAGCGTTGGGCGGATAGGCGTTCGTCATCTTGAACGAGAAAGTCTCGCTCGCTCGCACGACTGCTGGCGCGGCAACGATTGCCCCCGAGCCCGCTACGGCAACAGATGCCGTTTTCAAAAATTCACGTCGCTTCATAATTTCAACTCCATGACATTCGGGGAAGGGTTTCCGCGGCAAGCTTTCGCAATTCACGTGCCAGTCGCACATCGCGCGGAAATTCGAGCGTTTCTGTCGAATGCAAGAGTGACAGACGCATCTGCATTGGGCATCATGCATGCCATGTGAGCAATTAGTTGATATCTATCGAGATCGTACTTCCCTCTATTCGTGTATTGTGAAGAAGGCTCCAGCTTCGCCATCGGGGGTCATTTTTCGCGCGAAGACGGCACGCGACGCGAAATTGTCAAACGCCGCTCATTCAAACGCCACTCATGTTGAGCGCGCCACGCCGCGAAATTCGCAATTGCACTTGTCAACTTCGCCACGGAATGCCATTCGCAAGGTCGGATCAATCGCAGGTTTAAAATTAGACAGGGCAAGGAACGACGCATGCTTCACACCACAATGTCGCGGCGAGGAATCGTAGTGGCGCCGCATCATCTCGCCGCTGAAGCAGGTGTCGCCGTGCTTCGAGAGGGGGGGAATGCAATTGAAGCGATGATCGCGGCCGCTGCGACCATCGCGGTTGTCTACCCTCATATGAACGGGCTAGGCGGCGACAATTTCTGGCTCATCAGCCAGGGGGGCAAGCCGCCCAAAGCCATCGATGCGTGCGGCCCTGCGGCGGCACTAGCCAGTGCAGAGTTCTATCGCGCGGCAGGGATGGAGACGATACCCTCACGCGGCCCCATGGCAGCCCTCACGGTCGCGGGAGCCGTGGGCGGTTGGGCACTGGCGCTTGAAGAGGCGCGTGCGATAGGCGGACGCATGCCGTTGTCGCGGCTGTTGGCAGATCCCACGACTTACGCGCGCGATGGCATTAGCGTAAGCGGTACGCAGTCCAACAACACGAAGACGAAAATTGCAGAACTGGCTCATCAGCCAGGCTTCGCCGAAACGTATTTGCATGCAAACGAACCACCTCAAATCGGCAGCCGGCTTGCTAATGCGCAATTGGCTGCATCTCTGGAACGTCTAGTCACTGCAGGTCTCGATGATTTCTATCGTGGCGACCTTGCCCGCGCGATGGCGAAGGATTTGGAGGCTGCCGGCAGCCCGATCCGGCTTGGTGACCTGGAGGATTTCAACGCGCTGCGTGTCACTCCGCTTTCAGTAAGGCTCCGCCATGGTACCGCGTACAATCTGCCGCCACCCACTCAGGGGTTGGCATCTCTCATGATCCTCGGCATCAACGATCAATTGCCCGACGTAGCGCCGGAGAGCTTTAGCTATCTTCATTCGCTTATTGAAAGCACCAAGCGCGCTTTCATGGTTCGCGATCGCCATGTCTCAGACCCCGCCTACATGACAATCGATCCACAGGCGCAGTTGGATCCCGCCAATCTCAAGAAACTTGCTGGCACCATTGATCCCAGCCACGCACTCGCTTGGCCACAGCCTGCCAACGCTGGCGATACGGTGTGGCTCGGAGCCATCGACGCCGATGGTAATGCCGTGAGCTTTATTCAAAGCGTCTATTGGGAATTCGGTTCGGGCGTCGTGCTGCCTTCAAGCGGTATCATCTGGCAGAACCGCGGCACCAGCTTTTCACTCGATTCCACCCACCACAACAGGCTCATTCCCGGGCGCCGGCCGTTCCACACGATTCAGCCAGCTATGGCGCTGCTCGATGATGGCCGTGTGATGCCATATGGAACGATGGGTGGAGAAGGTCAGCCGCAGACCCAATCAGCTATCTATACGCGCTATGTCGTGCACGGCCAGGATCTTCAGGAAGCAATCACGCGACCGCGTTGGCTCTTGGGACGGACCTGGGGCGCGGACACGACAAATTTGCGAATTGAAAATCGATTCGAGCCTGAAGTCATCGAGGCAATGCGCAAAGCAGGGCACGATGTCGAGCTTGTCGGCCCATTCGAGGAAGCCATGGGACATGCTGGTGCGCTCGTCATCCACCGTAGCGGCCCGAGAGCTGGATTGATCGAAGGGGCAAGCGACCCCCGCAGTGATGGCCGCGCCGCTGCGTTCTGATAGGGCAGCACGCACTCAGGTGACGCCATCGTATCAACTCGCCCGCCGTCGTGCGGGCGAGTAGCTTTCGTTATGGCCAGTCGGCGCAGAAATCGACGTCCCAGGTCACGCTCTGCCGGAAGTCGTTCTCATCGATCATCGCAAAGAGCGCACGAAGACCGCCGTTCGATGGCGCAATCGGTGAGCAATTCACTTATCCCCGCTGCATGACCACCCGCGAAGATTGGAGAAACGTATTCGCCGAGGAGCACCAGCGTGGACACGACACCGAACCTTGACTTGCCTTACATCGCTTCCGCACAAGCCCAGAAGCACGTCACACACAACGAGGCAATTCGGGCCTTGGATGCATTGGTCCAGCTGAGTGTCATTGACCGCGACCTCGCAGCTCCACCCGTTTCTCCCGCAAATGGCGATCGCTACATCGTACCCGCCGGTGCGAGCGGAATCTGGTCCGCTCATTCAGGTGCGATCGCTGCATTCCAGGATGGTGCATGGGCTTTTTATCCGCCGCTCGAAGGTTGGGTCGCTTGGGTCGCTGACGAAGATCATCTCGTTGCGTGGAATGGTACCAATTGGGTTATCGCAGGCGGCCAAGGAACAAATCCAACCCCGCTCGTTGGCGTAAACGCGACAGCCGATACAACAAACCGCCTCTCGGCAAAGTCGAATGCCGTGCTCTTCAGCCACGACGACGTGACGCCGGGCACAGGCGATATGCGGCAGATTCTGAATAAATCGGCATCCAACAAGACGGTTTCGCAGCTTTACCAGTCGAATTGGTCGGGCCGGGCTGAAACCGGGCTCGCGGGCGACGACAATTGGCATGTCAAGGTTTCGCCCGATGGCGCGACATGGCGCGAAGCACTCGTCGTTTATCGCAACAGCGGCGAGACGGCCGTGCAGGGTTTGAAATCGCTGCAGGCGGGCAACGCGCGAGCCAATTCAATTATTTTCACGCCGGGTGGAGATGGTGTTGTCTCTATCTATCGCGTCGACACGACATCGGCACAAAATCCTCGTACAGCAACCATCGCATCGATTTCAGGTGACGTGATTACGCTGACGGCATCCGTTGCATTGTCGATATTCGGCAATCTAATGACCAATGTCGTTTACGCACGCATTTGGAACACGACAAGAAGTGCTGATGGTCACAGTGCCTGGGCTTCCCACTATGTCGCGCCGAACCAACTGCGTGTGCACAACGTTGCGGAGATTTCCGGCTGGCTGGCCGGCGATACGATCCAGATCGGCGATCCGCTGACGATCACTCCAAACCGCTGCGTCACCCTCGATATTTCGCCGATGCTCATCAACCTGTTTGGCGCATCGTTCCGTCAATCGGGGATCATCGTCAAAGCGCAAGTCGTGAGTGGAACCGGCGCCGATCAAATTGCAGCGTCGGCTGCAGGGGTCAATGGTTCGTTCGTGACCGCGGCAACCGGCGCTTCGAATGGAGGTGTCAGTATGATCCCGTGCACGGAATTGTCGCCGATTTCAAACTCCAACCTCGTGCGCGTTCGCGAAACATTCGCGAGTACGGCAGGCGTCCGGCTCTTGTCATCGATGGCGGTGTTGTCGTGAAAAAGAATTGGGACTGATGCCAGGTCCCAATCCTCCAGTTCATCATTGGCGTGGAGGTAGAGCCTGCGTTCAGTCCAATCGATCTGGCTTGCGGCCGCCAAAAACGCCAAACAACCGGGCAATGAGCCAAATCGGGATAACCACAATCGCACCAAGGATTAGGTACTGCAGTACCCAATCGAACGTTGCAAAGCCCATGTCGTAGATCCGGCGCAGCAGAACTTCGACGTTATATATGAAGTTGTAAGGTGTGATGCCGAGTGCCGATAGCACGATACCGACGACGATCGACAAAAGTAAGAGCCTGATGATTACCCCGAGCGGATTTCCGCCGAAAATCGACTTTGGGTCCATGTCGTCGTCGTCCTCGCAAGTTCAAAGGGTCGCGGCACCAGACCCAAACCGGGAAATAGAACCAGATTCGGGACCAGAGCACCGCTCTCAACGCTCTATCATATCATTCGGTTTACGACGACATAGAGCCAACGGGAGAATTGTTGCCTAAGTGACGGTAGCGTAGGCGATGCAATTTGAGTGATAATCCACCCAATCCAACCCTAAACGCCCAACAAGTCCTGCGCGGCGATTGTGCATCAGAACGCCATGTCGGCAATTAAGCCAGCCAAGCGAAAAGTCAGCCGGTTCGGCAACGGCCCGCCCGACATGGCCGCAGCCGCGCCAAGACCCGTGCTGCCTGAACCTTTTGCTGGCTGGTTCCGGAACCGCGGTTGGCAACCGCGGCCGCACCAATTGGCGCTGCTTGCTGCAGGGGAGGAGCGCCGTTCGACGCTCCTCATTGCACCGACTGGAGCTGGCAAAACACTGGCCGGATTTCTGCCAAGCCTAGTCCGTTTGTCGGCGAAGCGAGCGCCAAAGAAAGGAGCCGGCCTCAAGGTTCTCTATATTTCGCCGCTGAAAGCGCTGGCCGCAGACGTGGCGCGTAATTTGACGATACCTATCACCGAGATGGGATTGAAGATCCGCACCGAGATCCGCACCGGTGACACATCGATTTCACGCCGCCAGCGTCAGCGTGTTAAGCCGCCAGATATCCTGCTCACCACGCCCGAGCAGGTCGCCCTGCTTTTGAGCCACCCCGACACACATCACCTGTTCGCTGACCTCGATACGATCATCCTCGACGAGTTGCACGCTCTGGCGGCTTCCAAGCGCGGCGACCTCCTCGCTCTTGATCTGGTACGCCTCGCGCGTATCGCATCACCCGGCTTGATGACGATTGGACTTTCCGCAACTGTGGCTCGGCCTAGTGAGTTGCGTGCCTTTCTGGTGCCGCAGGATTCGCCAGAGAACTCAATTAACCTTGCTGACGTGATCGATACGGGTGGTGGCGCCAAACCGCAGGTAACAATTCTTGAATCGCAACAGCAGCTCCCCTGGGCCGGTCATTCAACACGCTACGCAATGGCTGATGTCTATGAGGCCATCAAGCGTCACCAGCTTGCGATTGTTTTCGTCAACACGCGTATGCAGGCCGAACTGGTCTTTCAGGAATTGTGGCGCATCAATGATGATCATCTGCCAATAGGGTTGCATCATGGTTCGCTTGATGCTGCGCGCCGCCGCAAGGTGGAAGCTGCAATGTCGGCTGGCGAGCTGCGAGCCGTCGTTGCCACGTCGACACTCGATTTAGGAATCGATTGGGGTGACGTCGATCTCGTAATTCACGTCGGCGCGCCAAAAGGCGCCAGCCGCTTCACGCAGCGGATTGGCCGCGCAAATCATCGATTGGACGAGCCATCTCGCGCGATTCTTGTTCCCTCCAATCGCTTTGAGGTTCTGGAATGTCGGGCCGCGCTGGAGGCGGCCGACGAGGGGGCGCAAGATGCCGTTCTTTCACGCGTAGGCGCACTTGATGTGCTTGCCCAGCACATACTCGGCATGGCGTGTTCGATGCCAATCCGTCAGGATGAGTTGTTCGACGAAGTGCGCTCAGCAGCTCCCTACGCGAGCCTTAAACGCGAAACGTTTGACCGTGTCGTCAACTTCGTTGCGACCGGGGGGTATGCGCTCAAATCCTATGATCGCTTTGCCAAGTTGAGGCCTGGAGACGGTGACACATTACGAATTGCACACCCGCGTGTGGCGCAACAATACCGCTTGAATGTCGGCACCATCGTCGAAAGCCCCGTGATCCGCATCCGTTTGATTGGAAAACGGTCGGCACGATCTCACGCACGCACACGCAACACTGCGCTTGCGGGCGGCCGTCTGCTTGGAGAAGTCGATGAGTATTTCATTGAGCAGCTGAAACCCGGCGATACGTTTGCATTCGCTGGCGAGATCGTTCGCTTTGAGGGGATGCGCGAGACGGAAGCCTTTGTTTCGCGTACGTCAGCAACCGATCCAATGATCCCAAGTTACGGAGGAGGAAAATTTCCGCTCTCGACACACTTGGCGTTGCGGGTACGCCGCATGCTTGCTGATCGCTCTCGATGGGACGCGCTGCCGACGCCGGTTGCTGAATGGTTGGAATTGCAAGCCGATCGCTCGGTTCTGCCTGGTGTCGACGAAGTTCTCGTGGAAACATTCCCGCGCAATCGCAAACATTATCTCGTCGCCTATCCGTTCGAAGGCAGGCTTGCTCATCAGACCTTGGGAATGCTGCTGACACGGCGGCTGGAGCGCGTTGGTGTTCAGCCTCATGGTTTCGTCGCCAACGACTATGGCTTGTCGGTTTGGTGCGGCCGCGATCTCTCACAAATGATCGCTGACGGGCGGCTTGATCTGACGAGTTTACTGAGTGTCGACATGCTAGGCGATGATCTCGATGCGTGGCTTGCAGAATCGAGCATGATGAAGCGCACATTCCGCATTGCCGCCGTTATTGCAGGACTGATCGAGAGACGGCATCCCGGGCGTGAAAAATCAGGCCGTCAGGTGACCATGTCGACCGACCTTGTTTATGACGTGCTGCGCCGACATGATCCTGGACACATTCTGTTGGAGGCCGCGTGGGCCGACGCAGCGACCGGAATGTTGGACGTCGCCCGGCTGGGTGAATTTCTCTCGCGTATCGAGGGGCGCGTGCGACACGTGGCATTGCCGCATGTATCCCCACTTTCAGTGCCCATTTTGCTCGAAATTGGCAGCGAGATTGTCGCGGGGAGCGCGCGTGAGGATGTATTGAGGGACCAGGCTGAGGCGCTGATTCGCGAGGCGCAGTCTTGAGCGACTAAGGTGCGAAAGCCGAAATTGGCAAGCCCTATCACAGCGGGAGTTTTGGTGGATGCTGCAACTCAAGCCCGACCGATTGGGGATCAATGACTTCATTGAGCAGCCCGTCGTCGTATGTGGCAAGCGCCTTCTGGCCGACATGTCAGGTGCGCTCTATTGGCCTGCGGAACGCGCCTTGATCGTTGCTGACATGCATCTGGAAAAGGGCTCTGCCTTTGCGATGCGCGGGCAAATGCTGCCTCCCTACGATACGCGCGATACGCTGGAGCGGTTGGCCCAGGTCATCGACCGCTTCCAGGCCGAAACGGTAATTGCGCTAGGCGATAGCTTTCACGATGAGCAGGGTCCGAGCCGCATGCACGGCGAGGATCTGGCGCGGCTGCGCATGATGCAGGACCACTGCGAATGGATCTGGATCACCGGCAATCATGACCCCGTGCAATCTGGTCACTTGGGCGGCCACGTCTTGAGCGAGATTGTCGTTGAAGGCATTCGTCTGCGGCATGAGCCCGGTCCCGCACGTGTGACGCACGAGATAGCAGGCCATTTGCATCCAGCAGCCAAGGTAACACTCAACGGTCTGACACTGCGCCGCCCCTGCTTTATAGGAAATGGGCTGCGTCTCATCCTGCCAGCATTCGGCAGCTATGCAGGAGGTCTCAACGTGCTCGATGATGCGTTCGGCAATATGTTCTCAGGCGAGCGCATGGCCATTTGGCTACTCGGCCAGGAGGGGCTGTATCCCGTGGCAACGCGATTGCTGCGCCCGGATTGAATGTTGGTTTCCAGAGTCTAGAGCAGGTCAGAGGTGGATTGAATGATGTCTGGCCAATGTGGCCAGCTCTCATTCTTGGTTTGAGAGACCGATTCACGCCTTAGATGGAAGCAGTGTTGCTTGCTTCCATCTCAGCTGTTCTGGTTCTAATGACTTGCGCGCTTGAACAAGCTCGACGCAATAAGTCCCGCAGCCACGGCAATCAAAACTGCGAAAATGCCGTACAGCATTGGATAGTCAAAGGCGAAGCTATGCAGGTACCGCTCTAGCCCTTCTCGCTCCAAGTTGACATTGTTTGTCTTCTTGCTGAGCAGCTTGCCATCCTTGAACAGGTAGGTATGTGTGACGAGCGGCCCAACCGGTACGTTTGCCGGCAGATCGATCGTGGTTCGGAATAGACTGCGGCCGATGAAGGCAACGCCATAATCGCTCTTCTGGTAGAGCTGTTCTTTCTGCTTCAGCCTGATGACCGCTGCCCGGAACTCCGCGAGGTCCTCCGGTGGCAATTGCGCCTGATGAGGCGCCACCTTCATATGGATGCTCTCGAAACCAATTCTGTGCTTATCCAGCACTTGTTGGTCTGCGATTTCTTCCAGCGGCCGTGTCGAAGTGATCGCGTAATAGCTAGGCACTTTCTCGAAGAGCATCGATTCAGCGTTGATCCAGATGCCGCCGACGTTAGCTTTCCGACGCGCAATGACCGGAGCAGGCGTTCCATCTACGACGATGGCAACGTCATAGTAACCGCTTTCAGCCGTTGGCTGCCGGCTATGCTCGACGCTTCCGAAAATGATGATCTCGGTACCAGTAAAACTCGAGGTGACAGCCACCGAACGAGTTGAAACGTCGGCCTCGACGGACTCGATCGGCAGCCCATCGGCCCCAACCGGGATCTTGGGTTCCGGCTTTGCTTCACTCGGCGGAGCCGTTGCTGCTGGTGCTGGCGATTGGGGTACTTGCGCCTTCCCAGAAATTAGTGGGACGCTGGCAACGGCGAAAACGCCGGCAGCGAGCAAGGCGGCCATAATTTTGGGGCGCGAAGCTGCTTCGATGTTCATGATCAGTGCCCCCCTCTGAAAACGCCACTAATCGAGAAGAGTTCGTTGGGAGTCACAACAAGTCCGTATGCGATCCTGAAGCAAACAAGCAGAACCAATCCAGCCAGCAGTGCCCTGAGCTGTTCGCCCTTCAGCTTTTCGCCGGCTACCGCGCCGAACTGTGCGCCAACGACGCCTCCGATCATCAACAGCATGGCAAGGACGATGTCGACCGTATGGTTGAGCGTGGCGTGCATGACGGTCGTTGCAGCGGTCACGAATACGATCTGGAAGAGTGACGTGCCGACAACGACATTGGTCGGCACGCGCAATAGGTAGATCATGGCGGGGACCATCACGAATCCGCCGCCCACACCCATGATGGCTCCGAGAAAGCCGACGAACGCGCCGATCAAGAGCGGCGGAATGGCGCTGATATAAAGTTTAGATCGGTGGAACCGCATCTTGAAGGGAAGTCCGTGGATCCAGCTATGCTGGCCCGGCCGCCGCGCAGAGATCTGCTTGCCGCCACGCGACTTGCGAATGGTATTGAGCGCCTCCATCATCATCAAAATTCCGATGATGCCGAGGAAGGTCACGTAGCTCAACGAGACGAATAGCTCGAATTGGCCCATCTGGCGGAGGATCTTCACGACCTGCACGCCGATCGTTGAGCCGAAGATGCCGCCCGTGAGCAGCACGATCCCCATCTTGATGTCGACGTTGTTGCGCCGGTACTGGGCGATCGCGCCCGAGACAGAGGATGCGACGATCTGAGCCGCTTCGGTTCCAACAGCGACGGCCGCGGGAATTCCCGAGAAAATCAGCAGGGGCGTCATAAGAAATCCACCGCCCACACCGAACATGCCCGACAGGAAGCCGACCGCCGCACCCATGCCGAGAAAGATGAAGATGTTCGCGGACATCTCGGCGATAGGTAGGTAAAAATCCATGAACAATTCCATTCACGCCAACGGCAGGCGTGGTTTTGATATCGATTTGTCGGCTGCCGTCTGCAACAGGCAGACGAATACGCGCGCATTGGAGCAATGCGCAGTTGTGGAACGTGTATCTCCCTCCGCTAGCTTTCGCCCGTCAAATCGTTTCGGTCAATGCGACGATGTGCATCTTCGAATATGGCGGTTTGGGTACGGGTGAGGCGATTTTGCTCGCTAAGCCATGAAGATATAGCCGCAGACATGGGGGCGCTGGCCGGGCGATGCTGGGGCATCGCCCCGTGGCTTTGCTCAAGGACGGTTTTGCAATAGCCGGGCTAGAGTCCGATCGGCTGAGATGGAAGCAGCATGCTTCGATCGAAGGCGTGAATCGGTCTCTCAAACAAGGAATTAGAGCAGGCCACCTTGGCAAGAGGTGATCAATCGACCTCTGACCTGCTCGCGC
>AERA01000349.1_pt1 | contig 18383 bp, 17 predicted proteins | sample 267968 | NCBI WGS metagenome assembly AERA01 (sample SAMN02954363, study PRJNA61401) | activated sludge metagenome | biome: terrestrial; feature: wastewater treatment plant; material: activated biomass; isolation source: activated biomass of an industrial wastewater treatment plant | reverse complement strand
CCCGGGGGGATGGGGGTGTTCCTCATCGGAACGTAGGAAGAACATGCCACGAATCATGGCACTTGTCCAGCATGAGTTCGAATTTTGTTCTTTTTCAGTTCTCATTGGGCGAGAACACTGCGCGTGGCTGGTAGCTCTTCGGTCATTTGCCCGAAACCCCAGGTCCTGTGCCACGAGATCGGGGCGCAATCGGCGCGGGTAAGCGCACGTCTTCGGGGAGGGCGTTATTCGAAGAAACCCAATTGATCCTCACTCGGACGATCGCGCGGAATTCGCCGATATCCAAAGCTCGTCGTCTCGGCGAGGCCCGGATAACGGGAGCGAAATTCGGTTTCCGCTTTTGCCCGACTGCCCGGAAAGCGTTCGCCCCACCAGATCTCGTAGAGCCGCCGCGAGTCACACTTGTAGCGCTCGATAAGCGCTTTCAACGGTACCCGCAGCCACCGCGCGATCCAAATCTCGATGGCATCGACTTCCCGCAGCTTAACCGGCTCGGTGCAGACAGGCGTCGTATCATTGACCATTGGAACGAGAAGATTGGAGTGGGTGATAGCGGGCATAGCGGCTATTGAACTCATCACTTGACGCTTGACGAAGAATGACATTTGTCGCCTCGAAAGGCAGCAATCTCAAGGCAGCGATTTGCGGTGGCACATGTGGTGCTGCGTTTGCGCTGCAACTCCAATATGTGGTGGTGCGACGTGATTCTCTTTCCTGCGATCGATCTGAAAGACGGACAATGTGTGCGGTTGAAGCTGGGCGAGATGAGTCAAGCGACCGTTTTCAACGACGATCCAGCCGCTCAGGCGCGCATCTTCGAAGACCAGGGCTTTGAATACCTGCACATCGTCGATTTGAACGGCGCATTTGAAGGTAAGCCAGTCAATGCAGCGGCGGTCGAAGCAATTCTTGGAGCAATCTCAATACCGGCACAGCTGGGTGGAGGCATCCGTGATCTCAAGACGATTGAGATGTGGTTGGATCGAGGTATTGGCCGCGTCATCCTAGGCACCATTGCCGTTCGAGATCCCGACCTCGTGCGCCAAGCGTGCGCAAAATTTCCTGGTCGCATTGCAGTTGGTATCGATGCAAAGGGTGGCAAGGTTGCCGTTGAAGGCTGGGCAGAAACGAGTGAACTGACGGCGATTGCTCTCGCCCGCCGCTTCGAGGATGCCGGCGTCGCCGCGATCATATACACGGACATTGAGCGTGATGGTGTCCTGAAGGGCCTGAACCTTCCCTCGACCGCCGAACTCGCGCGTGCGGTCAACATTCCGGTGATCGCTTCAGGCGGCCTTGCGTCCATCGATGATGTGAAAGCCCTGATGCAGCCCGAATACGCGATGCTTGAAGGTGCCATTACCGGACGCGCGCTCTACGACGGCCGCATTGACCCCACGGAAGCGCTGGCGGTGTTGAAGGGTAAAGCCTAACTAAATTCAGATTCAGCGTGGCCGCAGTTGCCGCGCAACCAGCATAACGACGCCGGTCAAGATTGCCGGACCAATTGCGAGCCATGATCCTGCTGCGGCAGCCGCTGCTGTCGCTGCAGTCAGAATCGAAGCAAACGCCTCCAATATAGTCGATACGCGCGAAGCCACCTGGCGTCTGCGGAAATTGGTACGCCGTGCTTGTGCGCGGAACCAAAGCTGGATAAGCACCGCAAACGCGGCACTAGCCATAACGCCGCCAGCGATGACAAACGCACCGTGCCAGCTGATAAAAGCCATTGCCGTAACGAATGGCGAAATCAACGCGCCAATGATTGCAAGTACAGATACGATCTTTGCCCAAATAAGTGCACGCGGATTGATGGGAGCTGTTGCAATCAAATCGGGGGCATCTTCGCCTGAGATTGCCAGCCACGCCAGCGCGCCAGCAAGCTGACCTGCGGCCATCACCAGGACCGGAGCAAGTATTGTTTCGATGTTGGTCTTCGCGCCGAAGCTGATCCACAACATCAGAGCAGGTGGAATAAGATAGAGAATCTGCATCAATGTCTGTGAAACGAGCCAAGGGTCCCGCGCAAGCAACGTCCATTCCTTATGGACAAGCGTAGAAAACGCCGATCTCTGACGGAAGCTAAGCGCAGTCGCGCGGGCGTGGATGCGTCGTGTTTCCGAAATTCCCATCGCAGCTACGACATGCGCGCGGAACTTATGCGAAGCGCTGCGCACGACAAGTGCGAAGAAGAGTGTCGAAATCAAAAGCCCCAAAACGAGCAGCAACGGGTCGCCCAATACCGCCCGCGCCGGAAGCCATAGCGCGCTCGACGCATCTGGCAGGTGAGCAACTGCTGACGCCTCGGTGATGATCGCAAACCGCGACATCGATCCGTAGGACAGAATGGCGATCGCCTGTATCCCAATGATGAACGACGCACCAACCACAGCAGCGGTAATTTGCGCAACGAGCCTCGTTCGTTTTGGACCGATCCGCTTGAATAATATCAAGGTCGCCAAGACAGCGATGCCCGCGGCGACTGCGGCCTCCGCAAAAATCATCCCATAGCCCGCGAGCCAATGTGCACCATCGAGCCATGCCGCAACGTTGATGAATGGCGCGACGATGAGCCCAGACATCATCGCTGTTGTCATCACCATGGATGTGATGCGCACCGAAAAGATGTGACGTGAAGGTGAAGGCGATGAAAGGATTAGATCGAGATCATCGCGCGTATAGAAGGCACGCGTTACTTGTTCGAGTGCTTGTGAAAGCATCATCGTGAAGGTTAGCGTCAGGCAGATCGTGATTCCAGCAAGCATGGGAATATCAATGCCGCCCGCTGCGGGAAGAACTGATTGCAGCACGGCATAGGCAATCCCGTGCAAACCAAGTACGAACACCGCCATGCCGATCACGACGGCCGTATCCTTGAGCTTGCGTCCGCCTGACATAAGCATCGTCCAGTCGCGCCAGGCGAGACGCGCCTCGTGCCGCGCAAACCAGGAAAGAGTTGCTGTATTGCTGGTCATCACAGCGCGCCCGCCGCAGCAGAGACTGCATTGCTGCTGGCATCCTCGCTCACGAGTTCGAGAAAAATTTCCTCAAGGCTAGCGTTTCGCTCGCGGCTGGAGGAGCGCAAATCTTCAAGCGTGCCTTCTGCGACGAGTTTTCCCTTGTCGATCACACCAATACGGTCAGCCATGCGCTCGGCGACTTCCAGAATATGTGTGGTCATAATAACGGTGACACCCTCCGAGACGAGGTGGCGCAAGACCGACTTCACCTGTCGCGCAGAACCCGCATCGAGGCCCGTCAGCGGCTCGTCGAGAATGATGAGTCGCGGTGCGTGAATGAGCGCACCGGCCAGCGCAACCTTCTGCCGCATTCCTTTCGAGAATCCCTGACAGCGCTCATTGGCCTTTGCGGTAAGGCCAAACACGTCGATGAGCTGGTCGGCCTTGGCGCGCGCAACCTGCGCATCCATGCTCCACAATCCAGCAACGAACGCTAGATACTCCATTGGTGTTAGCTTGTCGTAGATCATCGGCTCGTCGGGTACCCACGCCAGTACGCGCTTGGCCGCAACAGGGTCCCTTCGGGTATCGATACCGCAGATTTCGATTGCGCCAGCATCGGGTTCAAGCAACCCCGCCACCATCCGTAGCGTCGTTGTTTTGCCGGCACCATTTGGTCCGAGCAGCGCATAGAATTCGCCTGCTTTTATAGTGAGCGTCAGATCGTCGACAGCCGGTTGGTCGAAGCGCTTCATTAATCCGCGAACAGCTAGCGCAGGGTCGGTCGTGGCTTGTGACATGGCAAAACACACTCACGCATGATTCATCCCGGCACACCCGTTAGGGTTGCTTTGGGACGCGAATTGGACTCGAAGCTGAGCTTAACAGCACTGGGTTGAGGAGCGGTGAAAGGTGGATTGCATCCGCTGTTCGAGTAAGACGTGAGCAGCTTCATCGAAATGTTCGCTCCGCAGGGTTGCAACGGGCACTTAAATTTTGATTCGATCCCCACACGCCTAAAGGGGCGCATCGGTTAGCGACGTCGTCGCCAGCTGCCTTGAAATTGGATGGCGGATGATAAATAGGTTGAGCAACCGAATTGGAACGGATCGAGCCGCCAGGGCCCGACGGGAGACAATGTATGAAAGATATGCCCTTTGGATTGTCGCCGAGAGATACCAAGGAACACCATCGTGTCGCGACACCGCTGGAGCTGTTTTTCGATTTGGCAAGCGTTGTAGCAATCGCGACGGCCGCGCACGGTTTGGCACATGCGATTTCAGCCAATCACACATTGGACGGTCTGATCGCATTCGTCTTCTCGTTCTTCACGATCTGGTGGGCGTGGATGAACTACACATGGTTTGCCTCCGCCTACGACAATAACCGGCCGCTGTTTCGTATCATCTCGATGATCATCATCTTTGGTGCGCTGATACTGGCCGCAGGAATTTCTGAGCTGTTCGAGAACCGTCCGTTTTTCTTCATATGGCTCGGTTTTGTTGTGATGCGGCTTGGTCAGGTCACGCTTTGGCTGATGGCGGCGCGCGGAGATCCAGTCCATCGTACGACGGCCCTGCGATACGCGTTTGGTATTGCCGCAGCCCAGATCTATTGGTCGTGTCTCTACTACGGTGTGCAGCCGGGCGCGGGAGTGTTTAGGGCCGCGTTTGTATTAGGCATACTTATCGAGCTGGCGGTACCCGTTTTTGCAGAACGAGCAAACCCGACGACATGGCATCGCCATCACATCATCGAGCGTTACGGCCTCCTCAACATCATTGTCCTTGGCGAGATCTTGTTGGCAGTTGTGACGGCGCTTCGCAAAACAGGCGATGACGTTTCGCTTGCAAATCCGCTGGTACATGTTGCGTTAAGTGCGACCATTATTACGTGTTCGCTATGGTGGGCATACTTTTCACGCGAGGAGCATCTGACTTCGCAAGAAAGCAGACGGGCATTGCTTTGGGGATATGGGCATGTACTGGTGTTTGCTGCTGGTGCGGCATTGGGCGGAGGCTTCGTCGTATTGATCGATGTGCTGACCGCACATGCGCAAGTCAGTCTGCGAACCGGCGACATCGCAATCGCCATTCCACTCGCGATCTATCTGGCAGGCTTATGGTTCATTCGCGATAGATTTCTCGAAGGCGGTACTCGCCGCCATGTTTTGCTGGTGGGCGCTGGTGCTGTTTTGTTCACTGGTTTGTTTTTACCAGCGGCTCTGGAACTGATGACACTTATTACACTGGTCGCAGTTATCGTGCGCAGCAAGGCGAGTGAGGCACATCCAGCCTTGCATGAATGATAGAGCGTGTTTAGCTGAAGTGCGCAGCGGTTCAGCGTGAAAAAAACGCTCAAAACAGAAGACGAGGGCGTGTTCATGATTCTATTGAACATGAACACGACCTAGTGCTGCCCGCCATGTGCCACGCTGGGTGCGGGACGTGACGCGCAAACACATGCGCACTTGGCTCAAGTCGCCCGCCGTGAGGACGTCTTGAGCTTCAACGGTTCGATTTCGTGTCCAGGTGAGGCCGGGTCGCGGCGTATGTCGTCGTCGCTCGCAGCATTTGCGTACTCGGCAGCGAGATGATCGATAAGGCTTCTCACGGCGGGCAGCAATCCGCGGCGGGTTGGAAAGACGACATGAACAGTGCCAGCCTTCGGCCGCCAATCGGGAAGAATGTCGACAAGCGTTCCATCCGCGATATCATTGCCCACGACCATCGTCGGCAATTGCGCAACGCCAACACCAAGCAGAGCAGCGCTTCTGAGTTGGGCAATGTCGTCGGTCACGAGATGCGGAGTGAAGGGAACGCTCACCGTTGCCCCGTCCGGTCCTTCCAGTTGCCAGACGTGGTTGCGATGGGCAGGGCCGAATCCGACACTCGGCAATGCGCTGAGTGATGCAGGCACGGACGGACCTGCCAATTGGGTAAGGCAACCTGGGCTGGCCACGAGCCGTTGCTCGCTCTTGCCAAGCACGCGCATGACGTGATCGGTTTCCTCAATCGGAGGAAAACGCACGCGAATGGCAATGTCGATGCTGTCACTGATGAGGTCGACACGTCGGCTGGTGCTTTCCAGATGCACAGTCACGCGTGGATGAGCCGCCATGAACCGCGCGATCATATCGCCAACTTGAAAGCAGACGAGGGCGGGCGGGCAACTCACACGCACGATGCCTTGCGGCTCGGATCGAGATCGATCGATGACGTCCTGAGCCGCTTCAGCCTCGACCAGCATTGCGACGCAGTGCCGGTAATATTCCGCACCGATTTCGGTGACCGCGAATTGGCGCGTCGAGCGCTGAATGAGTCTGACGCCCAAGCGCTGCTCCAATTCTCCTACGCGCCGGCTGAGCTTCGATTTGGCAATACCGGCCGCTCGGCTGGCGGAGGCAAAGCCGCCATGCTCAACCACAAGCGCAAAGAGATAGAGATCGTTGAGATCTTGCATCGGCATTCATTATCCTAAATTTGGAACGCTCCGTATAAAATTCTGGGCCTACCTGATTTATCGTTCCAAATATACATTCCTCTCAACAGCGACGGCCCCGTGAGGCCCGCTACACGGAGGACAAAAATGAGAAAGATTCTCGGCACTTACAGCGCCCCCCGCCCGCACTGGGTCGGTGACGGCTTCCACGTCCGTTCGATGATCAACCCCCAAACGCACGGCGATTACCTGAGCCCATTTATCATGCTCGACTATGCGGCTCCTGAGACGTTTACACCGACAAAGGAGCGCCGCGGCGTTGGTCAGCATCCCCATCGCGGCTTCGAGACCGTCACCATCGTTTACGACGGCGAGTTGGAGCATCGCGACTCAACAGGAGCAGGCGGCACCATCGGTCCAGGTGATGTGCAGTGGATGACGGCAGCTGGTGGCATCCTTCACGAGGAGTTCCACTCCAAGGCGTTCGCCGAGAAGGGCGGCAACATGGAGATGGTTCAGCTCTGGGTGAACCTGCCTGCAAAGGACAAGAACGCAACGCCCGGATATCAGACGCTGCTCGACAAGGACATCCCAGCTGTCGAACTGCCGGGTAAGGCGGGCACGGTCCGTGTCATCGCCGGTGACTATGACGGAGAAAATGGAGCGGCGCGGACATTCACGCCCATCAACATTTGGGACGTGCGCCTACGTCGTGACAAGAGCGCCAAGCTCACGCTGCCGGAAGGTCACTCACTCGCTGTGGTTGTGTTGGCCGGAACGGTTGAAGTGAACGGTGCGGAGATCGTCCGTCCAGGTCAACTCGTCGTGCTGTCGCGTGACGGCGGCGAGATCACTTTAGAGGCCAATGGCGAGGCCAAGCTTTTGGTTCTTTCGGGCGAACCGATCAATGAGCCTGTTGTGGCGCACGGTCCGTTCGTCATGAACACGATCGGTGAGATCAAGCAGGCCATGCTTGATTTCCAGAGCGGAAAGTTTGGTCAAATGTCAGAGGCTGCCAATTAGGAAAGTCAGCGCGGCGAATGCATGGCAGTCGCCGCGCTGACCCCCTCACAAATGACGTCGACCATACAGGATAACGCCGTACCGATTGCCACGGCGGAATGCAAAACAGAACTAAATCGATCCCCCAAAACCTCGATACAAAAACAGATGGAGTGCCGCTGTGACTAGCGAACCGATCCGCGATCCCAAATTTGATCACCTTCTAACGCCGGAAAATTCTGCGTTCATCGTCATTGATTACCAGCCCATCCAGGTGAGTTCGATTCGCTCGATGAGCCAGGAAGAGCTCGTTTTCAATATCGTCCACACGTCTATGGCGGCAGTGAATTACAAGCTCCCGATTGTTCATTCGACCGTGAATGTTAAGACCGGACGCAACAAGCCGCCGATTAAGCCACTGCTGGATGTGCTTGGCTCTTATCCGACCTACGATCGTACCAGCATCAACAGTTGGGAAGACGTGGAGTTCAAGAAGGCCGTGTTGGAAACGGGTCGCAAGAAGCTCATCATGACGGCGCTTTGGACCGAGGCGTGCCTGACCTTCCCAGCTCTCGACGCTTTGAAGGAGGGTTTTGAAGTCTACGTCGTTGCCGATGCTGTCGGCGGCACATCGGTTGGCGCGCATGAAGCTGCGTTGCGTCGCATCGAGCAAGCCGGCGGCCAATTGATCAGCAAGACACAGCTCTATTGCGAGTTGCAGCGCGATTGGGCCCGTGAAGCGACGGTACCCGGCTTTATGGATGTCTTCGAGAGCTGGGATGGTTTCAATCCCGAGAAAGCTTTCAAGGGCTGAATATCAGAAGCGCTCGCTCACTCGTGTTCTTCGGGCTGATGTGGTGCCAATGACTATGGCGATGGTTGCTCCGGAAACTGTAATTGAAATGGAGCCGCACCGATGCCGAGCGATCAGTCCAGATCTTCACTGAGAACGCAGCACCGCTTCAACTTATGATTGCGACCATGCGGCGTTCCGATGCCTCAGCGGATACGTGGCGGGGGATGCGCCTCCGCCACGCACCGCCACCAAAGCCCAAACCGATTGCAAGATGTAGATGTCGAATCTTCCAACGCAGAATACGATTTGCGACACAAAACACTCGCAACTGTTGATCACTTGAGGGCCGCCTGAATGTCGATTGCTAGGCAACAACATGCTGCTATCGCAAAACTAACGCTTCTGTTGAGCCTCGTACCGCTCCTCCTGGCGCCGCTTCCAGCCTTGGGCGAACCGGCTGCGGCTGCGAAGGCTGCCGGTTATCCGTTGACGTTTCGTTTTGACGAGGACTACAGCTATCTGGCCGACCCCTCGCTACGCACCGATGCATGGGATCCGATCAAGTACATTCCACTCGATGCAGCCGGGCGCACATACTTGTCATTCGGCGGTGAGTGGCGCGAGAGATACGAGCATACCAAAGGTTATCTCTTCAATCCCGACCCTGATGACGTTTTGATGCATCGCCTGATGTTCAGTGCCGATCTGCATATCGGCAGCAGTTTGCGCTCGTTCGTGCAATTGGCCTACCTGGATCAAAGTGGCCGTGATGGCGGTCCGAACGGGACCGACGTGGATCGGTTTGATTTTCAGCAAGCGTTCGTCGATCTAGCCGGACCGCTCGGCAATGACGACCGCGCAACGGTGCGCGTGGGCCGTCAGGAAATGACTTATGGATCGAGCAGGTATGTCTCCGTGCGTGAGGGGCCAAACTCTCGACGCAGTTTTGATGGCGTGAGGGCCATGTATAGGTCCGCCAATTTCGACGTTGATGGGTTCCTTGTTGAGCCGGTTTTGATCAAAAGAGGCGCGTTCGATGATGAGGCGAATTCAGACATTTCATTCTGGGGTGCTTACAGCGTTTCTCGCCTAGCTCCCGCGCGCAATATAGATTTGTACTATTTTGGTATCGATTACGATCGGTCGACTTATGTCGTCGGCACGGCGCCGGAAACAAGACATACGCTGGGTGCACGTTTCTGGGGCAAATCCGGACAGTTGGATTACAACATCGAAACTGTCTACCAATTCGGTCGATTTGGAAATCTCGACATCAGCGCTTGGGGCATAGCCGCTGACGCGGGCTGGACGCTTTCATCATTGCCGTTCAAGCCGCGTCTAGGCATCAAGGCCAACATCGAGAGCGGTGACAAGGACCGCAACGATGGCACGCTCGGCACGCTCAATCCGCTGTTCCCCAATCATGCGTACTTCAGCGAAGCTGCTGTTGGCGCGCCTATGAATGACGTGGATTTCCAGCCAAACATCACGTTCTACCTCGCAGAGGGTGTCACGTTCACCGCTGGCTACGATTTCTTCTGGCGTCAATCCAGGCAGGATACGGTCTACACCGCTGGGCTTCTTCCGATAGCTGGCATCGCCGGACAAGGCGACCGGTATGTCGGCAGTCTCGTGACAACGCATCTCAAGTGGCGCGTCAATCGCCATGTGGAACTAAACTTCGATTACACGCATTTCGATCCCAGTGACACACTTGAGGCGGCCAACATGGATCCGATCGACTTTGCGATGGCATCCGTGGCCTACAAATTCTAAGTCGACATTCCTAGATCACGAGCGCAACGCGTTGAGTTCAACCACAAAGGAAAGTGAACATGAGCAAGGTTCTTATTCTCTACTATTCCAGCTATGGCCATATCGAGAAGATGGCGCAAGCCGCGGCCGAAGGTGTGCGTGAAGCAGGCAGCGAAGCCGTCATCAAGCGCGTGCCGGAGTTGGTGCCCGAAGAGGTTGCGAAGAAATCTGGTTTCAAATTGGACCAGGATGCGCCCATCGCAACTGTCGCTGAATTGCCCGAGTACGACGCGATCATCCTCGGTGTGCCGACCCGCTTCGGCAACATGCCCGCACAGATGAAGAATTTCCTCGATCAGACGGGCGGTCTGTGGTTCCAGGGCAAACTGATCGGTAAGGTCGGCAGCGTATTCACCTCGACTGCTACACAGCATGGCGGACAAGAGAGCACTCTGTTGTCCACCCACATCGTGCTCTTGCATCAGGGCATGGTTATTGTCGGCTTGCCGTATTCATTCCAGGGTCAGATGGGCGTCAAGGAAGTCGTCGGTGGTTCACCCTATGGTGCGACAACGATTGCCGATGGCGATGGTTCGCGTCAGCCAAGCGAAATCGAATTGGCCGGGGCGCGCTATCAGGGCAAGCATGTCGCCGAGATCGCGAGTAAGCTGGCCGCGAAGTAAAATCGATGCCTTGAAGATGCGTTGAGATAGTGTCGGAGCAAAAGGAGCTATCACATGAGTTGGAACCCATCACTGGAGCCCGGTTGCCCCGACGCTATTGGCATCGACGCGATCGAAACGTTGATAATACCGCGCACGCGCGACCTTGGAGATTTCGAGGTGCGCCGCGCTTTGCCAGCACCGAAGCGGCAGATGGTCGGCCCCTTCATATTCTTCGATCAAGCCGGCCCAGCTGAGTTCGTGACCGGGCAGGGCGTCGACGTCCGTCCTCACCCACACATCGGTCTTGGAACGGTTACCTATCTTTATCGCGGAGAGTTTCAGCATCGCGATAGTCTCGGTTCCAATCAGGTGATTTTGCCCGGCGCGGTCAACTGGATGGTCGCGGGCCGTGGTGTCACGCATTCGGAGCGCACCAGCGAAGCAACGCGCAAGGCACCTCACTCGCTCTTCGGCATTCAGACGTGGGTTGCGCTGCCTGAAAAGGATGAAGATGTTGCGCCCAGTTTTGCTCATCATGGCAAGGAAACGCTGCCCGAATTCGAAGATGGCGGCGTAAAGCTGAAGCTGATCCTCGGTCGTGCTTATGGGGAAACGGCACCAGCCAAAATGTACTCCGATACATTCTACGCCGATGTCGCCATGCAGCCCGGATCACGTTTGCCACTCCCAGACGATCACGAAGATCGCGGCCTCTACATCGTGGAAGGTGCAGTCAGCATCGCTGGTCAGGAGTTCGAAGCAGGCCGCATGATGGTGTTCCGGCCGGGTGACAAGATAACGGTTTCCGCCGGTGAAAAGGGCGCTCGGATCATGATCCTCGGCGGCGCAACGCTCAACGGTCCTCGCTACATCTTCTGGAATTTCGTTTCATCGAGCAAAGAGCGGCTCGAAGAAGCAAAGCAGCAGTGGGCTCGTGGTGAATGGGGTAAAGGATTGTTCGACTTGCCGCCCGATGATCGCGCCGAATTCATTCCGTTGCCAGGCTGAGGCATAACCATAGCAATTGGGAACTATGCGATGTCAGAGACTAAGCCCAATATAAAAATTGAACGCGAAGACGGTGACGGCAAAGGGCGATACGTAGCGCGCATCGACGGCATCGAGGGCGAGGCCGAGATTACTTTCACGCGCCGCGGTGCCAAGCTCATCAGCGCTGATCACACAGGCGCCCCCGAAACGATGAAAGGCACGAGTGCCGCAATGGCACTCGTCGAATACATGATTGCGGATGCCCGCCGCGAAGGTTTCAAGATCATACCGATCTGCCCTTACGTGAAAGCACAATATCGCAAGCATCCCGAGTGGGCCGACGTGATGACAACGCCGGAGGCGAAGTAAACTGCGGCAGCGGGTTAACCAATCCTCTCGACCATCCTTGGCGTACTCGATCAACTGTTGCTCGCTAACCCAGAGACGCGGCCACACATAGATCGAAAACGATGGAACCGAAAAGCAATTCCGAGCCAACTCAACCTGGCCGGGTGTTAGGAACTGATGAAACGCCGGAGGCGACAGCGGCGTCGCCTCCTGTGGGTACATCCACGAAAGAAAAGAGTTTGCCGCACGGCGGACCTTCGGCCCATCCGTCAAGCAAGGTTTCCGGGTCACCGGCACCACCACCACCACCCGCAACGCCAGCGGCGCCACCAACAGCTGCGCCGACGTATCGAGTTGGATGGCGCGGAATTTTCCTTCGCCTGCTGATCCTTGCCATGGCCGGTGGCCTTGCGCTTTTTATTGCGGTCAGTTGGGACAAGTGGGTCGCCAATGCACTCTTTCAATCAACGGACAACGCCTATCTCCAAGCTGACAAAACGCCGGTTTCAGCGCGGGTCAATGGTTATGTTCGCGACGTTCTGATCGAGGACTTTCAAGTCGTCAAAGCTGGGGATCTGCTCGTCAAGATCGAAGACGACATTTACCGCGCTCAGTTGGCTGAGGCGGAAGCGAATGTAGAAGCCGCACGCGCAGCGATCGAAAACGTCGAAAGTCAGAAGGCGCTCCAGAAGACGTTGATCGAACAAGCAGCCGCGACGATCGAAGCAACGGAAGCCGATCTTAGCCGCTACAGTTTGGAAAGCGCGCGTCAAAAGGAGTTGCTTGGGCGGGACTTTGCTTCCCATCAGAAAGTCGAGGAAGCACTTGCCAACGAAAAGCGGTCGAAAGCCACGCTGGCCGTGAACCGTGCGCAGCTCGATCAGCAACGCCAGCAGATGAATGTGCTGGCGTCGCAGGAGCTGACGGCACGTGCAGTGCTGAAGGCCCGGGAAGCAGCGCGCGATCTAGCTCAAATCAATCTGGGCTATACGCGCATTATCGCTCCAATTTCAGGCATGGTCGGGCAGCGGCAATTGAAGCCAGGACAATATGCCAGCGTTGGCGTTCAAGTGACGTCGATAGTGCCACTGGAGAACCTCTGGGTCCTGGCCAACTACAAAGAAACGCAGATGACGCGAATCCGCGTGGGTCAGTCCGCCACCATCAGCATCGATTCATTCCCTGGCTTGAAATTGAAAGGGCACGTTGTCGGTTGGTCGCCAGCGACGGGTGCGCAATTCAGCTTATTGCCGCCCGACAATGCTACCGGCAATTTCACGAAAGTCGTGCAGCGAATTCCGGTCAAGATTGGACTTGAGCCGAACAGCAATTCCGCAGACCTGCTACGGCCCGGCATGTCGGTAATCGCGACGATCGACACAAGCTCACTCGATTCCAATTCAGGCGGCGGCGTTACGGGAGGCGGGAAGTGACCGCTTCGGACCCGCGCAACGGCGATACCGCTGCACCCTCTCCATCTCCTCCTGGTGGCGGTGAGACAAAGCCGGTGTTGTGCACGCGGCCGATGATCGGAATTATTGGCGTGCTGCTTGGTTCGATCATCTCGACGCTATCGGGCCGCATCACAAGCTTCGGTCTGGCCGACATTCGCGGTGCCATTCATGCCAGCGTTGATGAAGGTGCGTGGATCAATACCGCCTTCACCGTCGGTCAAATGATGATGGGCCCGATGACCATCTGGTTTGGCGCAACATTTGGTCCACGCCGCGTCTTGTTGATCTCCGCAACTGTCTTCACCCTACTATCGGTTATCGTGCCGTTCTGCACGACCGTTCCGGCGTTCATGTTGCTGTATTTCCTTGGCGGGCTTGCATCGGGCACGTTCATACCTTTGACCATTAGCTTCGTTTTACGCAATTTGCCCGCCCAGTTCGCCGTGTATGGCGTGGCTGCATATGCGATGAACTCCGAGCTGTCTCAGAATATATCTGCATCGATCGAAGGCTGGCTCACAGAGCATTGGTCCTGGCATTGGATCTTTTGGCAGAACGCATTCATTACGCCGTTGATGATGTTATGCGTGTGGTTCGGCATTCCGCGCGAGCCCATCAATTACGAGCGCCTGCGGTCCGGCAGTTGGTCAGGATTGCTGTTTGCAAGTGTCGGCTTCAGCATGATCTATGCCGCGCTCGATCAGGGCAATCGGTTGGATTGGCTCAATTCAGGATTGGTTGTGGGCTTGCTGTTCGGTGGAACGCTGCTTGTCCTGATATTTGTTGCCAACGAACTTTTATCGCCCAATCCATTCATCAACCTGCATTATATTTCGACAGGAAACATGCCGCTACTTGCGGTCATTCTCATCATGTTTCGTTTTGCCGTCCTTTCGACGGCGTTGATTATTCCTCAATACATGACGACGATTCACAATTTCAGATCCCTCGAAACCGGTCAGGTTCTACTGTGGATCGCGCTTCCTCAATTCATCCTGGCGCCGCTGATCGGCAAATGGCTGCAGCACGGCGATGCACGCATTCCGCTGGCGACAGGCTTTGCGCTCATTGGCGTTGCATGCTTCATGGCCAGCATGCTCACCGCTGATTGGGCCAGTGGTGACTTCCTTCCCTCACAAATCGTGCAGGCGGTCGGTCAGTCGTTTGGCTTCACGGCCCTGGTATGGCTTTTCGCAAAGCACATCAGGTTGTCGGATGTATTCACATTCGGCGCGTTCGTGCAGACGATGCGTCTCTTCGGAGGTGAACTAGGTCTCGCTTTCATGCAGACATTTCTTCGCGTCCGCGAACAGGTTCATTCCCATTTGATCGGGCTGCATGTCGAGGCAGGCGAGCGATTGACGGATAGTAGGCTCGCTGATTTGAGCGCGATGGTTGCTGCCAACTCGGTTGATCAGACCGAAGCTTCGGCGCGCGCCACCGGATTATTGGCGCGCGCAGTCCAACAGCAAGCCTATGTTCTTTCTTACGTCGATGGATTCATAATCGTTGGCATCTCGATTATCGGTTGCCTCGTCCTGATCGCATTGTTGCGCGATCCCCCGCAGCGCTAATTGCGACGCGCGCTGTGCTTTCCCGCTTCTGACGGAGCAGGAGGAACGAGCGCTACTCGGCGGCTTTGCTGGCTTCACTTTCCAGCGAATGCAGATATTTCTCCGCTTCCAACGCCGCCATGCAACCCATGCCTGCAGCCGTTACCGCTTGCCGATATACGTCATCGGTCACGTCACCGGCCGCAAACACTCCTGGAATGTCAGTTGAGGCCGTGCCCGGCTTGACACTCAGGTAGCCCGACCCCTTCATCGCAAGCTGGCCTTTGAATAGCTCGGTAGCTGGCGCATGCCCGATCGCAACGAATACTCCGTCTGCCTTGCGTTCGGTAGTTTCGCCGGTCTTGACGTTCTTCAGCCGGACACCGGTGACGGACTTGGGATCCTTGTCGCCCAAAATCTCATCGACGGCCGAATCCCAAACAACTTCGATCTTCGGATTCTTGAACAAGCGATCCTGCATGATGCGCTCGGCTCGAAACTCGTCGCGCCGATGTACGATCGTCACCTTCGAAGCGAATTTGGTGAGGAAGATTGCCTCCTCGACGGCCGTGTTGCCGCCACCCACAACGATCACCTCTTTATCCCGGTAGAAGAAGCCGTCGCATGTCGCACATGCCGAGACGCCATACCCCTTAAAGAATCCTTCCGATGGGATGCCGAGCCACCGCGCTTGCGCACCGGTGCAAATGATGAGGGCGTCGCATGTAAACACATCACCTGAATCTGCTTCGAGCCGGAATGGCCGCGTGCGCAAATCCACTTTCGAGATGTGATCCATCACGATCTCGGCGCCGACTTCGCGCGCTTGCACTTCCATCTGCACCATCAGCCAAGGACCTTGAATGACATTTGCAAAGCCCGGATAATTCTCCACGTCCGTTGTGATGGTCAGCTGGCCACCCGGCTGAATGCCCTGAATGATAAGCGGCTTGAGCATCGCGCGCGCGGCGTAGATGGCGGCCGTGTAGCCGGCAGGCCCCGAGCCGAGGATCAGAACTTTCGCGTGGCGACTGGACATTTCTCTCTCCTTGAAGGATCGGACCGGCAGTACGATAGGCAACCCAACAAACACAGGATCGCTGCGCGCGATTTAGGTCCCGCGTGGGCTTCAGGTCAATTCAGAGCCGGTAAATTGGGGGGCACATCGGCGATGGTCAATGGTGGAGAGCGCGACTGGCGGGTTTTCGGCGATTTCCGGATTGAAGCAGTCACAAGGGTCTGGGCCAAGGTTCACACGAGATCCCATTGTCATCCGCATCACGGTCGGGCCAGTAGCCGGGTTCACCTCGATATGCCGGCGCCAGGTCCACGGCTCGCGCCCAATCGCAATGCAACCCAGCAATGAAGTGTTTCGCCGTCGTCATCGTGCTCCAAGGTGAAGTGATAAATTGCCAAGCTGACGCTGCGGTCGCATATCCGACAATTGAAAATATCACCGCTGATCGAATGAACCGAAAGTAATGCAACCAAGACCGCTTCCGACGATCAATTCGTTGAGTGACGCGGCGGAATCGAGATTTGAGCCGACGCGCAAGAGCGCCATTATGATCGCCGCCGAACCGACCGCTTGGTCGTGCTGGAAATCATGTAATGTTACTCATACGCTTGAGCACTTTCCAACGAAGTGGACGCTGGTTCGTCGAAGAAAATGCGGTCAATCAACAAACTAGAGCGCAGATCCGTTTCCATCGGATCGTAATGCGCACTTGACGCCGCTGAACTACGTTCTTCAACATGAGTGCGTCAAAGTTTAAAGGTCCAGTATTTAGAATTCATCAATTCGGATGAATACTGTCGAATTGGCGCGCAACGATCGCGCTGCTGATACGAAAACCGCCAAAATCGGAGCAAGACATGCGCTACCTCACCAGAATTGCGATGACAGTCATGCTCGCATTTGCGCCAGGGTCAGCCTATGCAACCCTCAATGTGGGAGCGCCTGCTCCCCCGTTCACTCTCGATGCGGCCCTTGCCGGCAAGGCAATCAAATTTACCCTTGCCGATGCGCTCGCAAAAGGCCCGGTCGTCGTCTACTTTTATCCAAAAAGCTTCACCAAGGTTTGCACGCAGGAAGCGCACCTGTTCTCCGAAGCCATGTCTGATTTTCATGAGCTTGGGGCGTCTGTTATCGGAATTTCGACCGACGATATGGAGACCCAGCGAGCTTTTTCCGCGACCGAGTGCCGCGACGAGTTTCCCGTTGCTGCCGATACGAGCGGAGCGGTGGCAAAAGCCTACGACACCGCGTTCAGTCATGGAAAGAATGTCATGGCGTTACGCACGACGTACGTCATCACGCCGGATGGCTTGATCGGCACGGCATTGTCAGCGTCAGACGCCGAAACCCACGTCAATTCTGCGCTGGAATTCGTCAGAGCTTGGCGTGATGCCAATTCAAAGTCGGCTGCCGGTAGTGCCGGTGCCGCCGAACCACCCAAAGAGAACTGATGTAGAGCGGTGGCCAATTGCCGTCGGTCAGGTCGCCTCTCCTGCTCGACAAAGCGTCGAACTTCAGCTATCACCCGCTCAAATAAGAATTCCCGTTAGCTGGGACGCCCGGAAAACCGGGCCGCACGAGCCGCTCCCACCGGTCCGCAAGGGCCGGTCAGGGTTTCGCGGCTCCTCTGCATTGATGAACAAAATCAAGGACTTAAGAATATGGATATCATCAAGCAGCTCGAACAGGAGCAGATCAAGGCGATCACCGCCAAGCGCGCCGTTCCCGAGTTCGGCCCCGGCGATACGCTGAAGGTCATGGTCAAGGTTATCGAGGGCAACAACACCCGTAACCAGGCTTATGAGGGCGTTTGCATTGCCCGTTCGGGCGCCGGCCTCAATGAGAACTTTACCGTCCGCAAGATCTCGTATGGCGAGGGCGTTGAGCGCGTTTTCCCGATCTACTCGCCCTTCATCACGGCAATTGAAGTTTTGCGTCGCGGCAAGGTCCGTCGCGCCAAGCTTTATTACTTGCGTGGCCGCCGCGGTAAGTCTGCCCGTATCGCCGAGCGCACCGATGCGCGCGCCCGCCGCTTGAACGCCGCCTGGAAGGGCTTCAAGAAGCCGAAGGGTGAGGCAGAGGATCTGACGCAGATCAACGGTATCGACGCTGATCTGATGGCCCGCCTGAAGCAGCTCAATTGCTTCAAGCTGGAGCAAATTGCCAACTTCTCCGATGAGGACATCGCCAACGTCGACGAGAACCTGCAGCTGGATGGCAAGATCGAGCGCGAAGATTGGGTTGGCCAGGCGCAGCGACTGATCGCAGAGGCCGCCGCCGCTGAAGTTCCAGCTGAAGAAGAAGCCGCCGGCGAGGCAAAAGCCTGACGCTTCGGGTTCAGTTCATCGATAAAATGCAAAACGGCGGGTCAGTAGCCCGCCGTTTTCTTATGTCGCGTTAG
>AERA01004809.1_pt1 | contig 18468 bp, 14 predicted proteins | sample 267968 | NCBI WGS metagenome assembly AERA01 (sample SAMN02954363, study PRJNA61401) | activated sludge metagenome | biome: terrestrial; feature: wastewater treatment plant; material: activated biomass; isolation source: activated biomass of an industrial wastewater treatment plant | reverse complement strand
ATGCCGCGGCGGCAGCGGCTTTTCCATGAATTGGCCGAGTACGGCCTCGATCACGCCTTTCCGCCTGAGAACCGTTGCGGCCAGCAGGCGCGCAAGTCCCCGGTCGCGCGGTGCCAGTGCCAGCCCCTTGGAACTTGCGAAGGCGGTTGCGATGGCATCATCGAAGGCACGGTGACGATCAAGTACGCCAACCAGCATCACCAAGGCGAGATCGCGTGCGGCAAGTCCCGCCGCATCTGAGCGTGAGGTCGTTACCCGAACGCCTTGCTTCCCGGTGCCGCCAGAAGCCGCGCCCGAGCCGCGCAGTTTCAACGTCGACCTTGCCGGCTGACGGCTGCTCTTTCCGCGCGCTTCGTTGTTATCCGATTTGTCCGACATGGTCCGCCTTGGCGCCCGTGCCGCGACCATCGCTCAAGGGCCGGGATCGATTGCCCTTTAGCGCGCCGATGGTCAAGGCAAAGGTGAGCATGATGTCACGAGCGTCAGCCTCGGGCGGCGCCTAGAGCGCTTTTCGAACCAATGGAAAAGGATCTGCGCTCTAGCTTTTTGTTTGGTCGCATTTTCTTCGACGAACCGGCGTCCACTTCGTCGGAAAATGCTCTAGATTTGGCACTTAGCGGGTGCGAACCGCCAGTTAATTCGTATGCTGTCAACCCCACGGGCCGCGCTGCGACGAGCGGCGGCCAGGCCTGGAACTCGACCAAGGGCCAGTCCCCATATCGGTTGGCAAGAAGGACCCGCCTGCGGAATTCGCGCTAGAATCTCTGATGCCCATCTCATTGGCAAGTTTGACCAACTCGGCAATGCGGTTTTCGGTGTTCGGGTGGGTTGAAAACATGTTGTCGACGCCCCGTCCCGTCAGAGGATTGATGATGAACAGCGACGCCATCGAGGGGACTGCTTCGGCTTCCTCATTGACGGTGCGACGCGCGCCCGTGCTGATTTTTTCCAATGCGGTTGCAAGCGACAGCGGATTGCCGACCAACATGCCACCCATGCGGTCAGCCTGATATTCGCGCGAACGCGAAATCGCCATCTGCACGATCATGGCCGCGAACGGCGCCGCAATCATCGCGATGAGAGCACCAATGAAACCTAATCCGCCACTGCGCTCATCGCGATGGCCGCCGAACAGCATTCCGAACTGAAGGTATTGCGCCAGCATGGAGATTGCGCCGCCAATCGTCGCGGCAACCGTCATGGTCAGCGTATCGCGGTTCTTGATGTGTGCGAGTTCGTGAGCTACGACGCCGGCGATCTCGTCGCGGTTCAAAACGTCGAGCAATCCCGTCGACACCGCAACCGCCGAGTTCTGCGGATTGCGGCCGGTTGCGAACGCGTTGGGTTGGGGATTGTGCATGATGTAAACGCGCGGCAGAGGCAATCCAGCGCGCTGAGCAAGTCCATGCACGATATCAACGAGTTCCGGCGCGGTGTTCTGGTCGACCTCCTGGGCGCCAAACATGCGCAGCACCATCTTGTCCGACTTCCACAGGCTGAAACCGTTCATAACAAGCGCTACGATGAACGCGATCACCATGCCGCCTTGGCCACCAACCGCTGCACCCATCGCAACAAAAATCGCTGTCAGGGCGGCGAGCAGCATCGCTGTCTTGGTGTAGTTCATCGGCATGTCAGCGGCTCCTGGTCATCGCAGATGGGGCTTGTGCTTTCCCAGCGGGGTCGCACGAGCCTGCGCAATGCTATATGGGGGAGCGAGGGGGCGGCAACCAGTGGTTCCGCTGCCTGATTTGATCCAATCTCGGGCATATTTTGGCGTGGCGATCGATCGCCGGATTCCAAGCTCAGACGTCGCAGGAGGGCAAGCCAATGTCAGACGAACAAGCGCCTAAAGATTCGGCGAACGCTGACAAAGCGCGTCTCAGCGATGGCGACACCCCGGGTGCTGACCGGAGCCACGAGCAACGCGCAGGGGATGTGCCTCACAACATGACACCGGAAGCTCAACGGGCCCTTGTGGAGGCTGAAGAACGCCGCCGCCAGCAGTCCCAGAACGAAACTCAACGTCCTGCAGAGGTTGGCGGGCGCAACGGTCCCGATCCCGTCCGCTACGGTGACTGGGAAAAAGGCGGGATCGCATCCGACTTTTGATAGATCAATTTATTTTTAGTGATTTCAAAATCTTACGACAAGGTCCGTGCGAGAATCCGGACGCATCGCATATCAAACTGACGCGCCCGTTAATTCATCGTTAACCTTAAATTCGAGTAAAGCTCATTAATCTGCAGTCTGCCCGTCCCGGGCACATCGATTGCTTGTTCGTGCACATCGCATTGGCGATGGACCCGGAGCAAGACCATGGCGCTTGGTATTTTCAAAATTCTGAGATCGTTTTCGAATGATGAGCGCGGCGGCGTCGCCATTATGTTCGCGCTGTCCATGATCATGTTGGCAATGTTTGCGGGCTTTGCCTTCGATTATTCGCGCGTCAATCACGAGCGATCACGGGTTGTCGCGGCGCTCGACTCCGCTGCACTTGCCGGCGGCAAAGCGCTGCTTGATGGACGGCTTACCGACGCGGATGTGGTCGAACGAGCGCAGAACTTTTTCAATCAGAACGTCGGCGCCGCTCAGCGCTTTGGCAAGGTCAACGCACTCGACGTGCAGATTGATCGCGCCAAGAGCGGCATTACCGTTTCGGCCACCGTCGAAGTGCCCATGACGCTTAGCCGCCTTGCTGGCATCAACAATTTCGTATTCCCCGTCACCGCCGCCACTGTATTCAAGCAACAAGACATCGAGCTTTCCATGGCGCTGGACGTAACCGGCTCGATGGGCAGTGCAGGCAAACTCGATGCTCTGAAAACCGCAGCTAAGGATCTGTTCGATATCCTGCTGCCTGACGGCGGTACTCCCAACAAGGTTCGCATTGCGCTTGCGCCCTATTCGTCAGGCGTCAATGCGGGAAGTTATGCGGCAGCGGTCACCGGCCTTGCTAATCCTGCCGGCAAGTGCACATTCGAGCGCGAGCAAATCTCAGAAGTGGATGACGTCGCACCGGCGAGCGGCAGCTACCTCAAGGCTATCGGATCGCCCGGTATCATGCCTGGAGCAAGCTGCCCAAGCACGTCACGCATCGTTCCGCTGACCGACGACAAGGCATTGCTGAGCTCAGAAGTTCAAAGCTACAGGGCGGGCGGTAGCACAGCCGGGCACCTTGGCGCACAATGGGGTTGGTATCTGATTTCACCCAACTGGAGCGGTGTTTTTTCAGGTCACAATTCGCCGGTTGCGTACAACGATGGAAAAACGGTCAAGGCGATGGTTCTCATGACGGACGGTCTGTTCAACACCGTTGGTGGCCGCAACGGTGGCGACTACTCGGCAATAGCGCGCCAGTCGTCGCAGATCGCAGTCGAGTATTGCAACGCAATGCGGGCACAGGGCATCAAAGTCTATACGGTTGGCTTCCAACTCGACGACACGCGCGCAACCCAGACGTTGAAGGATTGCGCAGGCCTGCCGCAGAACTTCTTTGAAGCTACGAACGGAACCGAGCTGCGTAATGCCTTCAAGGCGATTGCCGCGCAGATCAACAACCTGCACCTGACAAACTGATTGCTTCTAAATCCCGCAGGGTTCGTCGTTAAGCCACGCCGCTTTGACACCCAGTGTTTTACCGTTGCCTCATGCATGCCTTTTTCTAGCGCTCGATAACTCAGACTCGAAGGTTCCATACACGGCCAAAAAATCCTATCGTGCAGGTTTGGCGGCAGCAATTTCGTCAGTGACGGGCTGAGAGGGATTTGCCGCGCATACAGGAGATGCGGCCTCCATGACTTTAGCGAAGCGTCGGGGCGGGCGCGTGCGCGGCTTTGCCAAATTCCTGCTTCTTGTGCTCCTGGTTGCCAGTGGCGGCATTTCGATGTGGTTCGGCATTCTGCCACATTGGCTCAATCCATTCCCCCGGCTGGACCTTGCCGAGGCTCATCCGTGGTTCGTCGATTTCCGGCTTGCAGCGCTTCGGCGCGACAGGGAGCTTTGTGTCGCTACGCTCAAAGAGCCACAGATTGCGGCCCGGGCTGTTGACGACAAGCCAACAGAGAATGGTTGCGGGTGGGAAAATGCTGTGCGCATGACCGAGGCGGGTGGGGCCACGATGCCGGTGGGCACGCTGACGTGCGAAATGGCTGCCGGACTTGCTCTATGGATCGCGCACGACGTGCAACCACTGGCGCAGAGCCTGTTGGGTTCGCCGGTGAAGCGTGTCGAGCATATGGGCGGATATAACTGCCGCAATATCATCGGATCAAAGGTGCTGAAGGGATTCCGCAGCCAACACGCGACCGCGAACGCAATAGACATCGCCGGATTCCAACTCGCAGATGGGCGTCGGATCAGGATTGCGCGGGACTGGAAGGGTGAGGATGCTGAGAGCCGGTTCTTGAAAGAAGCGCATCGGAGCGCGTGCCGATATTTCCGGATCGCGCTCGGGCCGGAGTTCAATGCTGCGCACCACGATCATTTCCACTTCGACCGCGGGCCGTTTGTGAGGTGCAAATAAGCGGCTTGTTCGTGTTGTGTGTTTCGCACAAGCGTGAGTGGCATCACGATCGCGGCCATTTTGGTTCAACCAGCCGCGCCATGCAGAGCAAGCGGGCAATAAAAAAGGCATGACGTGCGCCATGCCTTTTTTGCTTTGAAGGTCACTGCTCCGCTGAAACGCGTCAGCCCTTCTTGTTCTGGCGGTTATCGATGAGATCGCCAACCACGGCCGGTTCGGCGAGCGTCGAGGTGTCGCCGAGGTTGGAGAAATCGTCTTCAGCGATCTTGCGCAGGATGCGGCGCATGATCTTACCCGATCGCGTCTTGGGAAGACCCGGAGCAAACTGGATGAGGTCCGGCGCGGCAATGGGCCCGATCTCGACACGAACGTGTTTGACCAGCTCTTTGCGCAGTTCTTCGGTCGGTTCGATCCCAGAGTTCAGCGTCACGTAGCAATAAATGCCCTGACCCTTGAGGTCGTGTGGGTAGCCAACGACGGCAGCCTCCGCGACCATCGGGTGCGATACCAGAGCGCTCTCAACCTCGGCAGTCCCCATGCGGTGACCCGAAACGTTGATAACGTCATCCACTCGGCCGGTGATCCAATAATAACCGTCTTCGTCGCGGCGACAGCCATCTCCGGTAAAGTAGGTGCCGGGATAGGTTGAGAAGTATGTCTGCACGAAGCGCTCGTGATCGCGATAGACCGTGCGCATCTGCCCTGGCCAGCTGTCGAGTATCACCAGATTGCCCTGATTGGCGCCTTCCAGTGTTTGGCCTTTGTCATCGACCAGTGCGGGGCTCACCCCGAAGAAGGGACGCGTTGCCGAACCGGGTTTAAGATCCGTTGCGCCGGGAAGCGGCGTGATGAGAATGCCGCCAGTTTCAGTCTGCCACCACGTATCAACGATCGGGCAGCGCGCGTCGCCAACAACGTTGTAGTACCATTCCCAGGCTTCCGGGTTGATCGGCTCGCCAACCGAGCCCAACAGGCGCAGCGATGAGCGGTCGGTGCGCTTGACGAGATCGTCTCCGGCACCCATCAGTGCGCGAATTGCAGTGGGCGCTGTGTAGAAGATGTTGACACCCCACTTGTCGACGACATGCCAAAAGCGCGATGCGGTCGGGTAATTGGGAACGCCTTCAAACATCAGCGTCGTGGCGCCGTTCGCCAGCGGCCCGTAGACAATGTAGCTGTGGCCCGTGACCCAACCCACGTCTGCCGTGCACCAATAGATGTCACCCTCGTGATAGTCGAAGATGTACTGATGCGTCATCGACACGAAAACGAGGTAGCCGCCGGTTGTATGAACGACACCTTTCGGCTTTCCGGTCGAGCCCGACGTGTACAGGATGAAGAGCGGGTCTTCTGCGTTCATTGGCTCGGGCGGACAATCAGCCGAAACCTTGACGATTTCCTCGTGCAGCCAGAAATCGCGGCCTGGAGTCCACGGAACCGGATTGCCGGTCCGGCGTACCACGAGCACCTTCTCATCGCCCGCGCACTTCTTCAGCGCTTCGTCGGTGTTCTTCTTCAAAGGTACGGTCTTGCCGCCGCGATACCCTTCGTCGGACGTAATGATGAACTTTGAATCGGCGTCCTCGATGCGGTTCTGCAAGCTGTCAGGCGAGAAGCCGCCGAACACGATGGAGTGAACCGCGCCGATGCGTGCACAGGCCAACATTGCGTATGTGGCCTCAGGAATCATCGGCAGATAAATGGTGACACGGTCGCCCTTTTTGACCCCGTGTGCCTTCATCACGTTGGCGAACTTGCAGACGCGCTCATAAAGCTGCCGGTAGGTGATCTTCTCGTCCTGGGTTGGATCGTCACCTTCCCAGATGATCGCCACTTGATCGCCGCGCTTTTCAAGATGACGATCGATGCAATTGGCCGAAACGTTGAGGACACCGTCCTCGTACCATTTGATCGAAACGTTATGGGGATCAAACGACGTGTTTTTGACTTTTGTATATGGCTTGATCCAGTCGAGACGCTTGCCCATTTCGCCCCAGAATCCTGCTGGGTCCTTGATCGAGCGCTCGTACATTTCGAGGTACTTGTCGCCGTCGACCCAGGCGCGCTGCTTCCATTCAGCGGGGACCGGGTAAACCTTCTCCGACATGGTATTTCCTCCCACAATTGGTTTGAGATTTGGCGGGCATTATATGGAGCGCGGGTTGCCTCACAACCCTCCCCTTGGTCGAATGACGGCGCGGCGAGCAAAACCCATCGCGAGAGCAGGGCCCCCGTTGGACCGTTGTTATTCTTCAGACGAATGGCGCCCAGGAAATCGCCCGGAAACTGGCTCCGCACCGCACCCTTGCTGCCTCAACTAGCGTGTTCCGAACCAACCCAGCACGGCACCCTGGACCAGCATGACGCCTAGCCAGTGGCCTCCGTCGATCATGGTGAGCGCCTTTTTTGTACCTTGAAAGGCATGGTTAACGACCAGAGAGCTCATGATGAAGCCAAGCCACATCAGAGTACCCGTCACCAGACCCCGCCAAACCGTCGTTCCGCCATTCTGGACAACGGCGCTTATGACACACGCCAGCATGAAGGCCATAACGAGTTCGGCGAGATACGCCTTGATATAGGGCGCGAGAACGGGTCCATTCTTCGGAGCGATGTCATCTATCGTGATGCCGGCAGCTTCCATCCATTGCTGCGATAGGACGCCATACCATATGCCGCCGAATAGGAAGCTTGCGGCAGCCGCCAGCATCACCGCGATATAATTGACGTTGGCAATATCCATGTCGCGATACTCCAAGTTTGCGAAAGGGATGCCGGGGACTGAAAGCTTCACCCCCTAGAGCAAGTCAGAGATAGATTGAATCATGCCTGACCAATGTGGCCTGCTCTCATTTTTTGTTTGAGAGATCGATTCACGCCGTCGATGGAGGCATTGTTGTTTCCATCTCAGCCGACAGGACTCTAGATCGCTTTCATGGCTAGTGGAAACATGAATGCGATCCAGCCCTAGGTGTTGCGCGTGTTGTGTGCAATTTCCACGCTGTACCGCTACGCACTTCAGCCACACACACGCTAGATTCCACACGAGCAGTTCGCGAAGGCGGAGAGCATTTGCTTGCAGTGTAGATCAGTCGTGACCTTGGCCAAATCATTTTGCCCGCTGTAATTCACTTCTGTAGCCGATGCTTGCAAATTCGGACTTGAGAGCCTGATCCATAACGGTTTTGCATCGACCGTCGGTATCAACATTCGCAACGACTAATTCAACTCGTAGCACGCCAGACCGCGGTGCGTTTGATCTCTGCATCTTCCAACTCGCGCGTTACCGGTACTTCGTAGCGCGCGACGGCCTCAAATCGACCCTTCGGGAAATAGTTGCGCTGAGGATCGCCAATTAGCACCACGCTGTTGCGTGCTACTGCGCTTTCGATCAGCGCAAGCACCCTTTCCGAAAGCTGGCGTTCGTAGAATAGATCGCCTAAGAGCACGACGTCGAAATCTCGCAGCAACGGCGCGGCAAGCATATCGTCGGCGGTGGTCTTAGCGACGACACCATTGACTTCGAAGTTGAGTAGGCACGCGGCCAGTGCCAAGGCATCTATGTCGGCGGCGAGTATATCCTTTGCACCGGCTTGAGCGGCTGCAATCGCCTGCAGTCCCGATCCTGCACCCAGATCAAGTACAGTTCGGCCCGACACAAGTTCCGGATTGTCGAGCAGATAACGCGCGAGTGCCTGACCACCCGCCCAAGCGAATGCCCAATAAGGCGGCGGTACATTTATTTCGCCGAGCTCCTCCTCGGTCTTCTGCCAGATGGGCAAACTTTCTTCGGCAAGATGTAGCCGGATCTCGGGAACCAGTGGTGGACTCAGCAGCTTTGTATTGGCGCGGATAAAGGCCTTGCGCGCATCGTCGTCCTTCAAGCTCAAGCCCCTTCGTTGACGGCGTGACATTTCATCGAATGCGCCCAACTCAGACGCAGGCCGCTATTCACCTGTGTGGCCGCGCTTCTTCGATCGCGATGCGGCATCAACTCCACCCATGCGGCAGACTTCGTCCCACTCATCCTTTGTCACTGGCTGTACCGAGAGCCGCATCGACGTCACAAGGCTCATATGCGCAAGCTTCGGATTGGCTTTTACATCTTTCAGTGAGACCGGCCGGGGCACGTCGCGCAGCGCACGCACATCGACACATTCCCATTTTGGATCGTCGGCGGTTGAATCGGGGTGCGCCAACGCACTTACTTCACAGATGCCGACGATTTCCAGACCGATGTTGGAGTGGTAGAAGAATCCTAGATCACCGAGGCGCATGGCTCGCATGTTGTTGCGTGCAAGATAATTTCTTACGCCGCTCCATTCCTCTCCCTTATTCCCCTTTGACTTCAACTGATCCCAGGAGAAGGCATCCGGCTCGGATTTCAGAAGCCAATAGCCGGTCGAAACGATCGGGGCAGGGGCGCTACGCTTTGGCTTTGTCTTCTTGTGTTTTGACGGCGCATTCGACTTTCGCGCAGCTGTCGATTTTCCTGATGCTGAATTATCGCTCTTCGCACTGGTCCCAATGCGTATGGTGGATTTTGTTTTCTTCTTCATAGGCATTCGTGGCGGCTCGCTTCATCAAATTTAACACAGGCCGCTGATTGGATCGAAAGGGCCAGGCTGTAGTGCCACTGCATTACGACCAATAGTCATCACCTATTTCCGCGGCAGATTAGTGCAGACTAGATTTGGACCGGCGGGCATTGAAGAACTCATGCTCTCACCCTTAATCGTTTGGCCCGTCTGGACCCGTCTGTCAGGATCGCTGGAATCTGCTCGAGCTTCTAGTTTACATTACACCTTGTGAAATCACACTGTGGCGAGAAAGTTCCGACGGAAGTTGAGTCACGTTTTCTGCCGGGCCGCAGTGATTGTTACCTGCCGACCTCATCATCATACCCTACTGAGAAAATCGCCATGATAGTTGAACGCCATGCTTTGCTTGGAGTCACTTTTGCAGCCGCCGTGTTTGCGGCCGTCGTCTGCCTCACTGGCCCAAGCCTCGCCGAGACCGCTGCCAGCGACAGCCAATGCAACTACGCCGAGTTGAGCCCTTGTCCGCAACCGATCGACAAGTTTCTTCCCGATGTCGCGAAGATGCTGACCTGGGATGAAACATCGCGGATCATCGGCCAACGCAACGACTATCGGAACTATCCCGGCACCGTGTATGAGGCTGGCGCCTCGCACTTCCCGCTGCCCGAAGCCGCAGCAGAAAAGCAGCTGAACCCCTGGGAAATTTCCTACACCCGTGATGGCAAAACCGTCTCGCTGAAACAATATCAGCAGGACCAGAAGGTTCAGGGTCTTCTTGTCATCAAGAATGGCGAGATCGTCTACCAACATTATGCAGGCGGCAACACGCCAACGACGCTGTGGACGTCGAATTCCGTTGGCAAGTCCTTCGTCTCGACGCTGGTCGGCATCGCCATCAAGGAGGGCAAGATTGGCTCACTTGACGACGAGGTGACGAAATACAATCCCACGCTGAAGGGTACCGGCTGGGACGGTGTAACGCTGAAGAACCTCATCAACATGGATTCCGGCATCGATTGGACCGAGAATTATACCGATCCCAACTCGAGTTTTTCGAAGCTGGTAGCGTGTCAGGCACAGGTCAAAGTCGCCTATAAATGCGCTCAGGACCTAATCTATCCGATGACGCGCAAGAACCCTCCGGGAAAGGTCTTCTCCTATACGTCGGGCGGTGCATGGCTGCTTGGAGATGTGCTGGAAACGGCTGTCGGCATGCCGATCGGGGCGTATCTAGAAAAAAAGATCTGGAAACCTTTCGGAATGGCCAATGACGGCGTGTGGCATGCCTATGAGGTCGGCAAGCACGATGTCGGCGCCCACGGGATGAATGCGACGCTTAAGGACTGGGGACGCTTCGGCCTGTTTATCGCCGGTGGTGGCATCCTGCCAGATGGCACCAGCTTGCTGCCGGACAACTGGCTCAAGGACTCGGCTAGCTGGTCGAAGGCAGAGGGGTCGGTCTCGGCGTCCTATCCGGAAGGCATTTACTCGCATGAATGGTGGAACATGCAGATCCCGGCCGACGCCAAGAACGTCAACCCGACGCCGGATCAGTTCCCGAAAGGAACGCTTTGGGCGGTCGGCATCTATGGACAGGTGATCGCGATTAGCGCCGAGCAGAAGCTGGTTTACGTTCAGTGGTCGACCTGGCCGGAAGCCGAGCCCAACTTCAGCGATAAGCCAGAAAACCTCGCTCTTATGTTCACAGCGATCGCGAACAAGCTAAAGAAATAGCTGGCCGACCCGGCGGCCAAGTATAGGCACCGGCATTGTTGCCGACCAGTTCCGGCGTCGGTCGCAACATAAAGAAGAACGTAGCCCGGTTGCCGATGAAGGAAGTGTTCGGTGGCTTCCTAGAGACAGATCGTCTGAGATGGAAGCAACTTTGCTTCCATCGATGGGCGGGAACGGACACTCAGACAAAGTGATAGCGCAGGCCACCTTGGTCAGAGATAATTCAATCTGAGGCCGGCCTGCTCTGGAGCGCATTTCTATTCGATGGAATCGGGTCCGTGCTCCAAGTGGAGGCACTGTGGACAGCGATGCATGAAGAGGTGGCGCGGGACTGATTTCCGGGGCGGTTTGCTACCTATGTGCTACCCAGCACAGTTTGAGAAAACCGCAATTTCCCTCTAACCCTTTGAAAAAAATGGCGCGCCCGAAAGGATTCGAACCTCTGACCCCCAGATTCGTAGTCTGGTGCTCTATCCAGCTGAGCTACGGGCGCTTGCCGGGCACTTGCACCGGCCGAATCCGGCCAATTGCACAAGTGCCTCAATGGGACAGCCGTCTCGACTGCCCGCTTGGAGGCGCAACGTCTAACCGCTCCGGCTTCCAAGTGCAAGGGGGTTGCGCAGGCGAAAGCGAGACCGCGCGTAAGGTCAGGAAGCGGACTGAATATCTTAGGCTATTGGAGCGGCGCCATCGACCTCGCCAGATGGGCTGAAATTCACATTTTGCGCCTCTGTGTCGCAACCTCCCGCTTCGATCGCTTGAAACACCTTATTGCGCTGCCTGGGCAGCAGCCGCTGTCGCCTCTCAGGCAACGGTCGAGCGATCCGGTATCTCGATCAGGAATGCGGCTCCCTTGTCCGTATCAAGCAGTTGAAGGCGGCCGCCATGGGCCGCAATCAACTCCGCGGCGATTGCGAGCCCTAAACCCGTGCCGCCTTTGCGTGCGCCTCCCTGGAAAGCCCGGAATAAATTCTGGCGCGCTTTAGCGGGCACGCCGGGGCCGTTGTCGCGCACCTCGACCGAAACACGGCGCCCTTCGCGCCACGCGCGAACCGAAATACGGCCAACCTGTTTGCGTGGATCGGGCTCCTGCCCTTCGAGCGCTTGGACGGCGTTGCGAACGAGGTTCGACAAGATGCGAAAGAGATGCTCACGATCGGCGTCGACGCGCAAATTGTTGTCGATGTCGACCTGCCACTCAATCGCGCCTTCGCGCGGCAGTCCAAGGCCGTCGCCGACTTCCTCGACCATCGGCAAAAGACGCATCAATTCCCGACGCGGTGTCGCTTCCTCGGCGCAACCGAATTTCAGTGAATCGTTGCAGAAGTTTATGGCGCGGTCGAGTGATGCAATGAGCTTGGGTGCGAAGCGCTGCACGGTCGGATCGGGAATGTCGGTCAGGCGATCAGAAATCAACTGCGCATTAGCAAGCATATTGCGAAGATCGTGATTGATTTTTGAAACAGCGAGCCCGAGCTGTGCAAGCCGGTTTTTCTGAAGAAAGAGCTGAGAAAGTTCGCGTTGCATATGCGCAAGCTCGCGCTCGGCCACGCCGATCTCGTCGTTGCGGCCCGATGCAGCGATGATTCGCTCGGGATCCTCGGGGTCTTGCGAGAAGTTCACCATGTTGCGTGTAATACGCATCATCGGTTGAACCAGCAGGTAGGACAGCGCCAAATACACAAGGGCCGCTGTCGTCAGGGAGATCATGATCGACAGCCCGAGAATGTTGAGACCATATCCGACCATCACCTTCTTGAGTGGCATTTCGGGAATGACAATCTCGATGAAGTCTTGGGGATCGTCTCCAACCGGACCGATCACACGAATGGTGCGCGTATCGCCATACATGAACGTCGAGAACGCATCTCCGATCAATGAGAACCGATGCGCGATGTCGCCGAATAATCCTTCATCGGTCGGGCGCAAATCGTAATGCGCATCGATTGTCAGTGGTTCTTCGGCGGGAAGCACGAGACGCCGCCGCCCTTCGCGCCGCACCGCGACAGCTTTCACTTGGGCAGTGCGCAAAAGCTCAGCGCGCACCTTGGGTGGAACGTCGCCACCAGGCACCGCTTCTGCGGCGAGCGAGGCAACCTGTGCGGCCGTCAGGCGATCAGAGAGCCAGGAGACACGATAGTTGGCGACGGAAGGCACGAAGATGAGCACTTCCGCCAACATGACGAAGCCGGCGGTTAGAAGCAGTAGCTTTGCCGGCAATCCAAGCCCTAGCCAACGACGGCGCGACGCATCGAGCACACGCGACATTGAGCGGCGCGGCCGCGCGGGCGCGGCTGCGTTGCTCAACATCGCGTCTTGCGTCTTTTTATCCAAAAGGGGCCTCGTGAACCGAGCTGGACCACGTTCTTGAAGGATGGAGACGCAAACGGGCGTCAGCACTTGCAACAAGCATGATCAGCTGGAGTATGCAGCGGTTTAGCTGAACATGCTCCTACCCCACAATCCTTACCCCAATTTCGAAAGGAAGCCGATCATCTTGCGCACCAATGGATTACCGGGAACTGAGGTGAAATACTTAATGGCGGTGCGCTTATTCACTTCTGACAAGGTGGGATAGGGCGAAATTACACCGGCCATCGCCTTGATCTTCAATCTTTGCGATATAGCGAGCGACCACATCTGGATAAGTTCACCGGCCTGAGCGCCGACGATAGTGGCTCCCAATATCCGCCCTGACTTGGTAACCACCGCCTTGACGTGGCCGTGCGTCAAGCGTTCAGCTTGGGCGCGGTCGTTCTCGTGATAGGGCCAACGAAGCACCGAAACCTTGCCATGCTTGGCGCGCGCCTGGTCCTCGGTCAATCCGACGTGCGCCAACTCCGGATTGGTAAACGTTACCCAGGGTATGACACCGCTATCGACTTTGGCGGGCAATTTGAACAACGCGCGCCGGATAACGATGCCAGCGTGATAATTGGCGACGTGTGTAAACTGGGGCCCGCCCGTGACATCGCCGATCGCAAACACTTTCTTGTTCGACGTGACAAGACCCGACGACACCTTGATACCTGCCCGGTCGTAAGCGACACCGGCGGCTTGGAGGCCAAGATCGGAGACGTTTGGACTCCGGCCCGTGGCGATGAGGAGGTGTGTGCCCTCCACCGATTGGGCGGTGTCACCTGCTCCGATCGTGACTTTGATGGCGCCTCTCGTACCTTCGACACGCCCAACCGTTGCGCCTTCGCGAATGTCGAGACCCTCGCGGCGCAGGCGATCCAGTACGACGGCGGCCATTTCTGGATCATCTTTGCCCAGCGCTTTCAGGCCTTCCAGAACCGTGACTTTGGCGCCGAGACGCGAATGAGCCTGCGCTAGCTCCAATCCAATCGGTCCGCCTCCAATGACGATAAGGTGGCCGATCGGTTCGGCGACTTCGAAGATTGTCTCATTGGTATAGTGAGGTGTTTCGTCGAGGCCAGGGATCGAAGGAACAAGCGGCGAGGAGCCGGTAGCGATGACGAAATATCGCGCGGTGATCACATAGTCGCCTGCCGAAATCTTGTCTTTGCCAATGAACCGGCCTGGAGCCTGGATCACCTTCACGCCGAGCCCTTCGAAGCGCTCAACACTGTCGTTGGGAGCAATTGCTGCCATCACGCTATGAACATGGTCGTGCACGGCCCTCGCATCGATTTCGGGCTCGACCGGGCGGATTCCGAAGGGTGCACTGGTGCGCATGTCGTGCGCGCGGTGTGCAGCAGCAATGAGGGCCTTGGAGGGAACGCAGCCGTAGTTCAAGCAATCGCCGCCCATCTTGCCTTTCTCGATCAGAACGACGCGCTGCCCGAAAGCAACCGCCGCTGCAGCGACAGAAAGACCACCCGAACCTGCTCCGATAATGCACAGATCGACGCTCAGCTGGGTGGCATCAGGCATTGGCATTTCGCTTGCTCCACTTCTTGATCGCCACGGGGATCAGGGCAACGATACCGAGCAGCACGAATGCTGCGAGCAGTTCCGGCGTGACGAGCGCCTTGGTGTCGATCGCGTACGTGCAGACCGACGCAGCATTGCTACCATGCTCGGCCACGCAAGCGTTGTAGATCGCATTCTGACTTTCGACGGCACTGCCCAGACCCGCGCCCAGCACCGAGAACGCCACGGTGCCAGGAATGATGCCGAAGAAGGTTCCCAGCACATATGTCCGCAGCGGCACACCGAGAAAGGCGGGCGCAAGATTGACGACGAAGAACGGGAATGCGGGGACCAATCGCAAAAAGAGCAGGTAGCTCAGCGCGTTTTCCTGGAATCCGGCGCGCAACTTGTCGAGCCACGGCCCGGCCCGTGCGGCGAGAGTTTCGCCCAACGACGTTTTGGCAACGAGGAACACAATCGTGGCGCCGATTGTTGCGCCCACAATTGTTGCAACTGATGTGGCGAGCCAACCGAACAGCAAGCCGCCCGATAGCGTCATGACGAGTCCACCGGGCAACGACAGCGCAACGACGAGAATGTAGAGCAATACATAGACGAGTATTGCGGCGACGAAGTTTTCGGCAACAAAGCGTTTGAGTGCTTCGTAATTGAGGCCGATCGTCTTGAAGCTCAAATGCTCATGCCAACCCATCGAGAAGGCCAGCGCCATCAGTCCAGCAAGCACGACAAGTGGAGCCCAGCGCTTGACCGGATTTTGAATGGGAGCCGCAGGCGCAGATGGTCTCGGCTTATCTCGATCAAAATTCATCGAAGCATCCTTGTCATAGTCCTGTGCAGCGGCAAGCGTGATCGATGTGCCGCTAGGACAACCACGCTCGGCGGGCGGGTGGGAATGGAAGCCACAGATTTCATGCGGCTGGCACAACACATTTTCTCGAATACACTGCACGCCCTCATGCAAATTCGATATTTATTGATGCCACGGCAAGCATATATTTGATATATATGAATATACTCAAAGTCTATATCTCGGATACCCACCTATGTATACTTTGTTTTATTTAATGTGCGTCTACCGATGACCTTGTTTGTGTTGTGCTGGTCGCTCTAGATCGTGTTCATGTTCAATAGAATCATGAGCACGATCTAGGCTTTTGTTTTGAGCGTTTTTTCACGCTGAACCGCTGCGCACTTCAGCTAAACACGCACTAACGCAATCGCCATTGCCGCAAATTCGCATTCCGATCGCGTAATGTTACATTCGCCGCGACATTTCGCGCGCCATATGGCTTAAAACCTCGTGCAGCACCCGTACGAACAGGATTGGGGCGTGATCCGTCACAGGCGGTCTTTTGCGGATCAGTTTTCGTCCTATGTCATGGATGGAATGCTACGGTGTCTAACCGGCCATCCCAATTGGCCGGAAGCGGCTCAATTGCGGGCGTCTCGATTGACTTCACTCATACCCGCCCCTATAAGCGGCGAACTTCCATTCCATGCCAGTGTTGGCAGGCGCGGGGCCCGGAAATCCGGGCCGGCGCAACGTGACAAGGTTTTTCGGGGCGGCGCACGGCGCCAAGCCTTCGCAGAGATACGGAGTTAGAGCAGTGAAACGCACCTATCAGCCAAGCCGCCTTGTGCGCAAGCGCCGACATGGCTTCCGCGCCCGCATGCAGACCAAGGGCGGAATCAAGGTTCTTGCACGCCGCCGCGCCAAGGGCCGTAAGCGCCTTAGCGCCTGATATTTTCTGGCAACCTCGTAAAAGGGAGCCGGGAGGCGAGGAGCCGTTGCCGCTCGCAACACTCAAAAAGCGTGCAGAATTCCTGAGAGTGCGTGGCGGTGCCAGATGGTCGTGCGCGAGCTTTGTTTTGGAAGGCAAGCCGCGGACGATGGATCGAGGGGACGGTGAGGAAAGCGGCGGACCCCGGTTCGGTTTCACCGTGACCAAAAAGCTTGGAGGCGCCGTTGTCCGAAACCGGATTCGACGGCGACTCAAGTCGGCCGTTCTTCAGCTTGTAGATGCGCATGCGCAGCGTGATTTCGACTATGTACTGGTTGCCCGCCATGCGGCGCTCGATCGACCGTTCGCCGCATTGAAAAAGGAACTTGAAGACGCGCTTCATCGCGTGCATCACCCCAGGCGGGCGCCCCGCTCACCTTCGTCGGGCGGCGGAGGTAAATCTCGCTCCGTGTGATCCAAACCGCAACAACCTTGCCGAGACCGCCACCGCACAGTTGCCGGTCATGATGCCGCCCTTCATCTGGTGAGAGCCATCCGAGATACTGATGAGCATCCGCGACCCCGATAATTCCCAAAACGTGTTGATTGCCCTCGTGCTGTCGATGCTCGTTCTGTTCGCTTGGCAATATTTCTATGCCGGCCCCAAATTGGATGCCGACAAGGAGCGGATTGCGCAGCAGGCGCCTGGCCAAAAGCCAGCTGATGGTGCCAAGCCGCAACCCACTGCCAGCGCGCCGCAAGGCGGTGCACCAGCCAATGCAGTTCCTGGTGCTGCACCACCCGGCGCAACCGCACCAGCAGGTGCGCCGGCGGCTCCACCGGTCGTAGCTGCCAAAGTGACCCGCCAGGACGCACTGGGCGGCACGGCACGCGTGGCGATCGAAACGCCATCGATCAAGGGATCGATCCCGCTCAAGGGCGCGCGCCTCGACGATATCGTTCTTGCGAAGTATCGCGAGACGGTGCAGCCAACGTCTCCAAACGTCGTGCTGTTTTCACCGGTGGGTGCTCCTGAGCCCTACTTTGCCGAATTCGGCTGGGTGGCGGAAAGTGGTGCCAAGATCAAACTTCCCGATCGCGATTCAGAGTGGACACAAGAGGGCAGCGGCGCTCTTACGCAAGACGCCCCAGTCACACTTGCCTGGAACAATGGCGCGGGCTTGACCTTCAAGCGCACGATCGCGGTCGATCAGAACTACCTGTTTACCGTCAGCGACAAGGTAGAAAACACTACCGGATCAGAGCTGACGCTGTTCCCTTACGGGCGCATCTATCGATACGGCACGCCATTGGTGCAGGGCTACTACATCCTGCATGAAGGTCTTATCGGTGTTGCCGGCGACCAGGGCCTGAAAGAGATCACCTATAAGGATGTGCTCAAGAAGGACGGCTCGAAATCCTTCGACAACGTCGTTGGCGGATGGCTTGGCATTACCGACAAATACTGGGCGGCAGCGCTGATCCCCGATCAGAAGACGTCTTATCGTGCCAACTTCTATGGCAATCCCAAATCGCTGACGGGTGCTGCTGACGATAGCTATCAGACTGATTATCTGCTTCAAGCCGTCAAGATTCCCGCGGGGCAGAGCCATACAGTGGAGCAACGGCTCTATGCCGGTGCCAAACAAGTCGGCATCATTCAGAATTATCAGGACAAGCTCGGTATCAAGCAATTCGATCTCATGATCGACTGGGGCTGGTTCTACTTCATCACGAAGCCGCTGTTCTATCTGATCGACTGGCTCTACACGCTGCTCGGCAACTTCGGCCTCGCGATTTTGGCGACGACCGTGATCGTCAAGGCTGCGTTCTTCCCGCTCGCCAACAAGAGCTACGAGTCGATGGCGAAGATGAAGAAGCTTCAGCCAGAGATGGAAAGCCTGCGCGAGCGTTTTAAAGACGACAAAGCACGCCAGCAGCAAGAGTTGATGGCACTTTACCAGAAGCAGAAGATCAATCCTCTGGCGGGCTGCCTTCCGATCCTGTTGCAGATCCCAGTGTTCTTCGCGCTCTATAAGGTGCTGTTCGT
>AERA01025517.1_pt1 | contig 18519 bp, 17 predicted proteins | sample 267968 | NCBI WGS metagenome assembly AERA01 (sample SAMN02954363, study PRJNA61401) | activated sludge metagenome | biome: terrestrial; feature: wastewater treatment plant; material: activated biomass; isolation source: activated biomass of an industrial wastewater treatment plant | reverse complement strand
CAACCGCAAGAAAAAAGAAATCAGCTTTACTAAAAGCTGGGCGGAAAATCATGCACGATTTTATACAAGAAATTTGTAATAATCTCTTTGCGGAGCAAAACGATCATGATCATCCCGGCGATAGCCCCAGCGAAGTGCGCGGAATGATCCAGCCGACCATGGCCCTGGCGGGCGGCATAGGAACTATAGACCAAATAGCCAATGCCCACGATGATGGCGGGAACGGGGATCACGAAAAACAAGTAGAGGATCGACCAGGGCTGCATCAGGATGAAGATGAAGACCATCCCGCTGACCGCACCGGAGGCGCCGATGCTGGCGAATCCCGGATTTTCGCGGTGCTGGAACAGGGTGGGAATATTGGCGAGCACAATATTCAACAGGTACATAACGAGGAAAATGATGCGGCCCCGGGTGGAACCAAATTCCGTGATGATATAGTATTCGATGTATTCACCGAAGCTGTAGAGGACAAACATATTGACGAGTAAATGCGTCCAATCAGAATGCACAAAGCCGGAGGTGAGCATGCGGTAGTATTCCCGTAATGAATGTTCGCGTACAGGGGAATGTTTGAGGCGCTCGATGATGTCATAGCGGTTGAATCCCTGGTACGAGATCAGCGCGGTAAAGATGATGAGGAGTAAGGTGATGGAAATTCCCATAAAGCAATGATAGCATTATTCATGGTGATATGATTCCCCGCGCTGGATGGTGCAGGCGCGGTAGAGTTGCTCTAGCATCAGTAATCGGGCTAATTGATGCGGCAAGGTCATGGCTGACAAACTGATTTTTTCGGTGGCCATGTTGTACACGGACGCATCAAACCCGTAGGCTGAACCGATCAAAAATACCACTCGTTTATGCGTGCCCTGCCGCCAGGTTTCGAGCTGCCTGGCAAAGGTGACGGAGTCGTATTGTTTGCCCCGTTCATCGAGCAGGATGAGGCAGGTGGGCACTTGCTGGAGTTGCTGGCCAAGCCATTTGGCTTCCGCGGCAAGGACTTGTTCCGGGGTCTTGCCTTTTCCGGGCGAGATGCAGGTGTAGTCAAACGGCATATACCGTTCGATCCGTTTGGCATACATCGATTCACCCTGCGCTACCCAGGCTTCCGAATCGGCGCCCATGGCCCAGAGGTGAACTTTCATCTTTACTTGTTGGACAGGAGAATGAATTCCCAGGGCGCGAGACTGATCTCTTCGCCTTGTTTCAGCGCGACATCTTCGCCACTGAATACGTTTTGCAAGGTCCGGTCGGAAAGATCCAGTTTCGTCTTTTGGGCTTTATCTGACAAATTGAAAATGCCGACAAACTGGTCGCCATCTTTTTCCCGGACAAAAGCATAGACCTTGTCAGATTGGTTGATCCGTTTTGACAGTCCGCCGTGCTCACCGTTCCAAAGCGCTCTGTTGGTGTGTTTCAATTCATTGAGCGTGCGGTAAAAATCTTCATACGCATAGTCGCCAAACGGAATGGTATCTTTTTCAAAAAACTCAAGTCGCTTGTTTAATGGCTCTTCCTGGCCACTGTAGATCAACGGCATGCCATCGAGTGTATGACAAAGTGCGGCAAAGGTTTTATGCCCGTCGCCCATGCGCTCGAATTCCGTACCGGCCCAGCTGTTCTCATCGTGATTGCTGGTGAAATACATGTGATAGCCGTAGGTATAATGCGTGCGCTCGTCGGCCAGTAAAGTATCCAGTTCGTTGACGGAGGCGTTGCCTTTGGCGATATCATTCATCTTGTGATGAATTTTCCAGGCATAGGTGGCGACAAAGCTGGAGTCATTCCGCAGGTAGGGTTCTTCGCCTTCGGCCAGCATAAATAATGGCCTGTTTAATGCGCCGAGTGTATTGCTCACTTCATCCCAGTATTCGGCGTGCACACCATGCGCGTGATCGACGCGATAGCCATCGACATTGTATTCTTCAATCCAGAAGATCATATCGTCAATGACCTGGCGGCGCATCTCCTGGTTTTCGAGATTCAATTCTGCCACATCGGTCCAGCCCCAGGGCTCGCCGGTTTCTTCATTGATCGGATCGCGGATCTCACCGTTTTCGTTTTTTTGTAATACTCCGGATGATTGGTGATCCAGGGATGATCCCAGCCGGTGTGATGCGGGACCAGATCAAGGACGACATACATGCCGAGCGCGTGCGCGGAATCCACCAGCTGCCGGAAATCCTGGTGCGTGCCGAAATTCGGATTCACCGCCCGGAAATCGGAGACTGCATAATAGCTGCCCAATGTGCCTTTGCGTTTGGGTTCGCTGATCGGGTGAATGGGCATGAGCCAGAGAATATCCACACCCATTTTTTTCAATCGCGGCAGATGCTGGCGGAAAGCTTCAAATGTTCCTTCCGGGGTGTATTGGCGGATATTGACTTCGTAGATATTCGCGTTGTACGACCATTCAGGTGGTGTCACACGGGTCGCGGCTTGCGGAGCTGTTTGATTATCACTTTGTTGCTTGCACGACAGGGCTGAAATCATCATGAAAGAGGTGATTAGTAACGTAAGAACCGATGGGCGGATCTGTTTCATTTCAGGTTGTAAATAAGGGGTAAACATATGTAAAAAACTTCAATTCCGGATTTACATTCCCCAACTCCGGAGTTGGTTCAGCGTGGCCTGCATATCCTTGTGGAGCGGGCATTCGATCAGCAGTTTTTCACCTGTTTTCCAGTCATTCAGGCCTAATGAAGAAGCATGTAGCGCCGTTCGTGAAATCAGTGGACGCTCATGTTCTTCATCCTTGCTCAGGCGGTATTTGTGTTTGCCTTTGACAGCGGACAAATAAAATGGACCGGAAGATCCGTATGCCGTATCGCCGACGATCGGATGGCCAATGGAAGCGAGATGAACCCTGATCTGGTGTGTGCGACCGGTTTGTGGTTTCAATTCCACCAGGGTATGGTTGCGGAAGGTCTCGAGTGCTTTGTAGAGCGTCAGGCTTGGTTTGCCTTTAGCCACGACTTCCACTTTCCCGGTATGGCTGGTGCGAAGTGGTTTGTTGATCTCGCCTTCCAGCGTAATCATTCGTCCTTCGACGATGGCGAGGTATGATTTTTCGACGACCCGGTTTTCAAACTGTTCGCTGTAAAAGCCAAATGCATTTTCATCCAGGCAAAACAACAATACGCCGCTCGTTTCAAAATCAAGTCGATGCAATGGTCGTGCAGGAGGTATATCCGATTGCACCCATGAAAACACATCCGGTCGCGCGGCATCGTACCGGTCCGGGATGCTCAGGATGCCGGCAGGTTTATCCACGGCCAGCAGGCTTTCATTCCGGAAGAGAAGGGCGGGTGTTTTTCTTTTCATGGATGGATAGCGCGGAGAAGGTGCGTCGGGCCCGCAGGTAATATTCGATGATAATGCTGCCCTGGTAAACGCCGGGCAATTGCGCGAGCGGCTTGCGATCAAATGTCTCCGCATACTTCTTTCGCTTGGCTGCAATGGTTCGCATGCGGGTCAGGATATAGGCGTATGCCCGGATCACCGCCCAACCATTCCGGAACCGGCCTTTCAGAAAAAAGCGCAATGACGCCATCGCATCGAGGAGCCATCGCCAGGAGATGATCGGGATGAGGTCGCCCTTGGGGAGGTATTTGATCACCGTGATCAGGTTGTTCCTGAAATTGAGATAGATCTTGTTCGGACTATCATATGTCAATGTACCACCACCCACATGATACACCACGGACTCGTGACAATACATCACCTTGTATCCCTTGAGATGAAATTTCCAGGCGAGATCAATTTCCTCCTGGTGTGCAAAGTAATCGGCATCGAAACCACCCGCCTCCCTGAACGCTGACGTCCGCACTACGAGTGCCGCGCCGGACGCCCAGAAAATGGGGATATCGGTATCGTATTGCGCGGTATCCCGTTCTGTGCGCTGCAAAATACGGCCACGACAAAACGGATACCCCAATGCATCGATCATCCCGCCGGCAGCACCGGCATATTCAAAATGACCGCGTTGGGTTTCCGAAAGGATCTTCGGCTGCACCGCGGCGATCATGGGATCGGCTTCCATCATCCGGATGATCGGGATGAGCCATTCGGGTGTAATCTCGATGTCGCTGTTGACCAACGCAACGTACGGCGAGTGGATGCCACCAATAGCCTGGTTATACCCACCGGCATAGCCGTGATTGGATTTCAATTCAATGCACCGGATCTTCGGATGATGCTGCGCGAGCCAGCGCACGGACAGATCGGTTGAACCATTATCCACGACGATCAATCGTTCCTGTTCGTACCGGCTTGATTTGAAAAACGGGATGAACCGTTCGAGAAAAGATTTGCCGTTGTAGTTCAGGATCATGGACGAGACTTCCGGCAGTCCCGAGGAACGATCCTTAAAGAAATCGCGCACGGCTTTTTCATCGACTGCCATAGCCGTTTGGAGATCCTCCATGCTGGAGAATCGCTGGTCATCGCGGATAAAGGCGTAGATCTCGACTTCGATTTCCTTTCCATAGATCTGTTGCGCAAAATCGAAAATGTGGATCTCCACACGATGTTCAGCCGCCGAATCAATTGAAGGCCGGAGACCGATATACAGCATGCCTTCATGTGCGATGCCGTCCACGGTGGCGGTGGCGGCAAAGATGCCATCACGCGGCAATAATTTTTTGGGCTCGCTGATCTTCAGGTTGGCCGTCGGGTAGCCGATATGGTGCCCGAGGCGATTGCCTTCGACGACGCGGCCTTTAATCATATAAGGATGACCCAGGAATGAATTGGCCAGATCATATTGATTGGCTTGCATCGCTTTCCGGATGCGCGTGGAACTGATCGTGATGTCGCGGATCTCTTCTTCTTCAATTTCCACTACTTCGAAATCATGATCGCGTCCGTAGATGCGGAGCATATTGACATCGCCCGTCCGGTTGAGGCCAAAGCGATGATCATAGCCGATCACCACATACCGGGGATGGAACCGGTCGACGAGGAATCGCTCGATGTATTCCTGCGCCGACATGTGCGAAAATTCGATTGTAAACGGGATGACGACCACATTGGAGACGCCGTAGCGGCGGAAGTATTCCAGTTTCTCATCCAGGGAAGTGAGGAGTTGCAGCCCGTCGTCCTTGGGATAGACAATCTCTCGCGGGTGGGGGTGGAAGGTGATGACGATGTCTGTACCGCCCACATTTTCAGCCATTTGCTGTAACTGCTTCAGGATCTTGCGGTGGCCCAGGTGCACGCCATCGAAACTACCGATGGTGATCACCGAATTGGAGAATTCGGGCAAAGCGGCCAACCCCCTGAAGATGTTCATGGACTACAAAAGTATCTAATTTGCCCGTAATATGTTTTCTTCAAACGCCCTGTGAATAAGGATACTTATGAATAACAACAGGCCCGATATTTCGTTTGGATAACAAAGTCAATGCCAGCAAAACCTTTTCCTAAGATGGCCATCCCTCGCCAATTTCTGACCCTGACCTGCAGCATCGGATTTATGATCGGTTTTACCGAAAGTAGTCAGGGACAATCCCCCGACTTCCGCTGGCTCCGCGACGAGATCACGTACTACTCAGATATTATGGTCAGCGCCGACCTGGACCGGCACCGGGCACGCGCGCATGATTCGATGAAGGTGCGGATTGAGACTTTTTTGAAAAAACCCGGCTCCTTTGATTTTTCGCTGGATAGTATTCCCTGGCTTTCGGTATTGGAGACCGAAGATTTTCGCGTGGTGACGTGGCAGTATCGCGTGCACGATCTGGATTATCATTATGAAGGGTTTATTCAAAAAGCAGACACAGTTTACTATTTGCTCGACAACAGACCGTTTGTCAACGGGGCGGAATTCAGTACCTATTCACCGGATGCATGGTATGGGTGCTTGTATTACGATATCAAACCGTTCCAGCGCGAAGGGAAAACGTATCATGCTTTGCTTGGATTTCATGCGGGCAATCGGTGGATGAATACGAAGCTGATCGATATCCTCGATCTGAATTCGGATCGTCCGGTACTTGGCGTTCCGGTTTTTTCGGGAAAAGGGGACAAAACCATGAACCGTATTCTGCTTCAATATGCGGATGCGTCGACTGTGCATATTCGATATGACTCGACGTTAAATGGGTTTGTTCATGATCACCTGGAAAGTCTTCCCGGCGCAGGACCGAATGGTGAAGCCTTGCCTGTAGCAGATGGAAGCCTGGAGGCATGGATCCAGAAAAACGGCGAATGGATTTACGAGGAAGAAGCGTATGATGTGATCATGGAAGAACCGCCGATGACGGATGAACGCAAAGAGCGCAAGGAGGATAAGGATATTTTAGGTCGGCCGCGGAAAGAGTAACTTCATCCCGTATGGGATCTCACTTCAAGGTTCGGACCACCAAGACCGGACATTATTTCACACACGGTACATTAAGCAGCGAAACACAATTCATCTGGATTGCCTTGCATGGGTATGGCCAGTTGGGAAAATATTTTATCCAGAAATTCGAATTCCTCGACCCGTCGAAACACTTCGTCATTGCGCCGGAGGGATTGAACCGCTTTTATTTTGAGGGGGTCAATGAACGGCCGGTCGCGTCCTGGATGACACGGGAAGATCGGCTGGATGAGATTGCAGACTTCACCCTGTTCCTCGAGTCCTTACGCCAAAAAATCGGGTGGGAGAAGTTCTCTCCTCCCCTGGGGGAAGTTGGGTGGGGGAATGCAAAGCTGATCTTCTTCGGCTTCTCACAAGGCGGAACGACACTGATCCGCTGGTTGCACAACAACATGCCCCGTGTGGATCACCTCATCATCTGGGCCGGCGGTGTGCCGGAGGATATTGATTACACGTTCAGGAAGGAGTATTTCAGCCAGATCCCATGTCATTATTTCTTGGGCGACCAGGATCAATATCTGACATTCGAGCAGTTTGAGGAGCGGAAGCATCTCGCGCACATGGTCGGGATTGATTTGCAGGTTCGGTATTACAAGGGGGATCATCGGGTGGATGGTGATGTGCTGGCGGAGTGGGTGGGGGAGGTTTTGGAGAATAGCGCTTGAGGCTTGTTGAATTAGGTGAATTGGGTGAATTTGTTAATATGGTAATTTGTTAATGTGGTAATTTGTTAATGTGAGAATCTGGCATAGTTCGGCTCCGCTCACCACAAGTCTGGCATCTGACATCTGGCATCTTGTTTTTGGCAATGATCATTTTAAATTCTCCTTATTTCAAAGGAGTAAAACGGAGGAAGACGGAGGTAATGAAACTAAAATCTAAAAAGTAAAAACTAAAACACACAACTGAAGGCATCTAAATTTCAAAGGAGGAAAACTGAGGAAGACGGAGGTAAACGGAGGTGTCTTCGCGCCTTGGCGACTTTGTGGCAAAAAAGAGGAAGAGTCGCAAATATATCATTTCCGGATCTCGTTTTAATTGGCCACAAAGGCACTAAGACGCAAAGAGTTTTCGGTATTGTGATTTTCGCGCCGGCTACTCCTCCAATAAAATTTCACGGGCGCTTTTTTCAATATCCGTAAAAAGTGCATCAGGAAGTTTTTCAAACACAGCAATCTGATCAATCGAGCGATTTCCCCGTCCGGACGAAAGTCGAATATTTCCAAAAGATTGATAATTGGTCCAGGGATTACTCAATCCGGGCAATGAATCCGTAGCGTTCCGGAAATATTCCCAATACATGATGTCACTCGATGTGGAATCGATGTATACGATATACTTGTTTTGCGGGGTTACGCCAACTTCCCGGAATGTCAACTCAAGCCGAATTGCATTTCCCAAACTATCCACAGGGCTGCGGCCCAGGTAGCGAAGATGCACACCCGGATCCCGGAGTTTGAACGGCAGGATGAGCCAATACGTGTCATTGATCCAGGCTTTGTAGGCGAGATCCTTGTATTTTGAGATGCTGTCGGGATGGGTTGAAAGGCTGTCGTTGAGCCAGAGATGAAACGAACTTTCATCCAGGTGTCCGGCCATCCTGTAATTACGTTTTTCAGATTCGACGCGGTATCGTTGATCCCACTTGTCCCAATACCAGGTGCGCGAACCAAAAAAATCAAAACCGAGATAACGAATGTTATTCCAGACTTCCTTTCCACCGGACTGCTCTTCGACCCGTTTGGCCCATTGAAGTGCAAGGCTGTCTCCTGTTGCACCCAGGCTGGTATCTGTACCAGGCTTCTCCTTTGCTTCGCAAGCCAGAAAGAATAATGAAACAGTTCCAATGAACAGGCTATGGCACAGGCATTTCATTACCGCACAATTGCCAATCGTTGCACAGCCATGAGTTCCCCGCTCGCATTCAGCAGCCGAAGGACATAGAGCCCGGCAGTTTGTTCGGAAACATCAATCCGGCCGTTGATGCATGGAATGTCAATGAGATATCCGGCAGTGGTGATCAGTTGCGCGTGCGTGATTCCTGTGGCCGGAATGATATCTACAAAGCCGGACGCCGGGTTGGGTTGCAATAATCGATCAATCTGCGAAACAGGATCAACGGAAGTAATCAGCTCCACCACTTCGTTATTGCGGGAGAGCAACCAGATCTCCGGATCGATTTTGATGGAGTCAATGCCATTTCCATTGTGCGGAAATGAGAATCGCTGTCCAGTGTATTGATGATCCATCACAAATTCAATAGTCTCATTTCCGGAATAGAGATGCACCGGTACCGGCATTTCGAAAAACGAAACACTCGGGTGGGAGGGTGTTTGATCCAGCCAGAAGATCAGCGAATCGGCCTGGGCCTGCCAGGTGAGTTTATAGGACGGATAGCCTTCACCGTAATACCAGTCGGCAAAGAATTCATCCAGGTCAATGCCGGAATTCGTTTCGAGGTAGCCTTTGAGTTCGTCCGTTGTGCCAAAGTCGTATGCCGTGCCCGGATTGTCGAGATAATCGCGGCAACTCAGAAAAAAGGCTGAATCACCGGTGATCCAGCGAAGCATGTGGAGCAAATACGAACCTTTGCTGTATGACAAGCGACCGCTGAAAATGCGATTGACATTCGTCGTGTCCGGTACGAATACCGAACCGTCAGGCTGACTGGTAGCGTGGTTGGATACGGAAGCTCTCCAGATAGGCCAATATAGATCCGGGCTCAAATGTTCGTACGACAATCCCGTGAGGTAAGTGGCAAACCCTTCGTTGAGCCAGATCTCTGACCACGATCCGCAGGTGACTTTATTGCCAAACCATTGATGCGCGAGTTCGTGTGCGATCAGATCAAATCCGAAATTTCCCATGAAGCTCATCGTCTGGTGTTCCATGCCGCCACCCCAGCCGAATTCAGCATGCCCATATTTTTCATCGGCAAACGGATAGAGGCCAAACAGGTCGTTGAATACCTGCATGATATCCATGGTAATGGGTGTTCGTGCTTGTGCATCTTCCAGCGATTCCGGGAATACATAGTTGAGGATCTCCAGTGTATCGCCATTTTCAAGCGGCATGAAATGACTGTAGGAGGCGTAATTGGTCACCGCCACAGCGATGAGGTATGACGCAATGGGATGGCGATGGCGCCATTCATGAATCAATTGATCACCAAAAGGCGTAATGTTGATCAGCTTTCCATTGCTCGCAGCCAGCATGTCAGGCGGTGTGAAAATGAGGATGTCGACGGAGTCAATTTTATCCACCAGGTCCTGCTTGCCCGGCCACCAGTCTTTGACGCCATAGGGTTCAGACAAGGTCCAGATCACCGGACCGTCTGCATGATTGGCTTGTTCGAACGAACCAAATCCGTTGGATGGTGGTGCGCCTTCGTAGTAAATCGTGATCACATCTGATTCGCCTGCATCGAGGAGCGTGTCCAGATTGATGATGATGAGGTCATTTTCGTGCGTAAAAGTTAAATTTTCAAAATTCCAGATGACAGCGCCCACTTCAAGTTCATCCGAGCAATCCAGCACGATGCGATCAAGTCCGTCCTTCCGGCTCTTGAAATAATAATCGATGACACCAAGAATGTAGTACTGTGCCGGATCGATATCCAGGTGCATGACCTGGTAGTAAATGTCTGTCTCGTCGGCGTAAATGTTGCGTGTGGTGCGCATCTGGATCTGCAGTTCGGCGCGTTCCTGTTCCTTGCAGATCATTTCCTCAAAATCAGGGTTGATCTGGCCGGTCACCATGGAGGATAGACAAAAGGGCCGGGATCGCAAGGAGGGTGGCGAATCGGGTCTTCATAGGTTCCTAAAGTTACGGGGTAGACACCAAAAAAGAAGCCTGACCCTTGCGGATCAGGCTTTTATTAAAATCGATATACGCTATTCAACGTTTCGGATCAGGCTTCAGCCTGTTCGTTGGGGACGACGTGGACAAAAGTCCGGTCGAACTTGCGGCTCTGGAATTTGACGACCCCGTCGGTCAGGGCGAAGAGGGTCCAGTCCTTGCCGATGCCGACATTGCGGCCGGCGTGGTATTTGGTGCCGCGCTGGCGAACGAGGATATTGCCGGCAACTGCGGTCTGGCCGCCAAACAATTTGACACCGAGGCGTTTGCTTTTACTGTCCCTGCCGTTATCTGAACTACCTACACCTTTCTTATGTGCCATGATATCAGAGGTTTACGTGTTATTGCTTAAAGTTAAATGGTAATGTCTTCAATCCGGATGCGGGTGAAACGCTGGCGATGGCCGCGCTTTACCTTATAGCCTTTGCGGCGTTTTTTCTTGAAAATGATCACCTTGTCGCCTTTGACATGATCAACCACACTGGCCGTAACGGCAGCATTGGGGATTGTCGGGGTACCGACCTGGATGTTTCCATCGTTTTCAGCCAGCAGGACATTCTCAAACTTGAGGGAATCACCTGGCTGGGCCGACTGGAGGTCAACAAAGATCTCCTGGCCTTTCTTCACTTTATATTGACGATTGTTGACGTCGAGGATCGCGTACATGACGGTATCAGATTCAATTAAGCCCAAATGGCGGGCAAAGGTACGGTGATATCATTGATTTCCAAAATATTTATACAAGATTTTCCGGTGCCCGATCAGATCAGATCCCGGAGGATGACGTGGGTTTTGATGAGCTCCTGGCCGCGCCGGAATACGAGCCTGACCTTCTTGCCCGGCTTCCGCTGCAGGATCCTGGAGATGTTGTTCAGGGAAAGGTCGCCGGCGTGGATGCCCTGGATCCGAAGCAGCACATCGCCTTCCTGGATATCCGCCTCCATCGCGGGTGAAGGGTCTATCAAGTCCTGCACGACAAACTGATTGAATTCCATCCCGTAGGCAAAGAAGATGATCCCGCTGCGGTCCATCTGGAACGGGCGTTGTTTGGACCGGTACGGCTTGAGCGTGATCTGGCTTCGCATATAGTCCAGGTAAATATTGAAGCGACTGAGCAATTCATTGCCGAGGATCCCGTGGCGGAACCTCGTTTCATCCGTCAGCCATTCCTCTTCGATATCCTGGAAGCTGGTGATGATGCCGCTGAACTCCACATCGCCAAACGTCAACCGGGACACCCGGCCGATATAGCCTTCCAGGAAGCCACCCAGTCCCAACCCCAGGCGACCGCGGATATATTGATCCGGCAGGTGCAGGGAGGGATGCGAATTATTGTGCAGCAGCAACGGAACGCCCGCGCCGGTGTCGACCAGCAGATCCACCTGTACCGTGGTGCCATCGAGCAGGCTGGCCACAGCTTCGATATACGGCTTGTTGGTCTTCACTTCCATGGGCAGCGTCAGGTATCCGGCCGGAGGATCAAAATGCGCCGGATCATGCAGATAGATCCGGTTGCGCCGGTAATCGATATTGATCACGAGGTTCCGGAAAAAACCGCCGCCGATGATCCCGGCAATCGGCACACCGACCATTTCATCGAGGCTCAAATAATCTTCCTCCAGCACCAACAGATCATAAGGACGAGCCGGCAGGTTGTCCACTTCGACCAGGCTGTTCCGGGCGATGAGCGCGAAGATCTCCCGGCTCATATCGGAGCCCATGATCGGAATGCGTTTGTCGTACGGGATTTGAAGCAGGTCGGTGTATTGGCGTTTGAACAGGATGATGTGCTCGGACCCGGTATCGAAAATCAGGTTGACCGGTAAAATCCCATACAGCCGGGTTTCAACGAGAATGAAATTATGCACATAGCGGAAGGGAATGCTGACTTTCTTTTTGCCTTCCAGCAGATCGATCGGGTTGGTAAAGGGTGCCTGTGCCGAAAGCAAACAGGCTTGCAGGAGAAACAGCGCGATCAACAACCGCCTGCCCATTTTGCCCGTAGGGCGGAAAGTGGCGGTAAGCATGGAAAGACAAATTTACCTCTATCTTACAATCGTTTGACGACACTGCTCCGATGGCTGAAACCCTGAAAAAATCGATCAACCTGTTCAGCCTGACGATGATCGCCGTCGGGGCCTGTATCGGTTCCGGCATTTTTATTTCCCCTTCCGATGTTGCAGCTCAATTAGGTACCGGGCAGCAAGTCCTGCTGGTCTGGTTGATCGGCGGCGTAGTGGCGCTGACCGGCGCGTTGAGTTTTGCGGAATTGGCCTCGCGCTTTCCCGGTACCGGTGGTGTTTATGTGTATTTGCGCGAAGCGTATGGGCGTTTGGTTGCATTCCTTTACGGTTGGTGTATCCTCACCGTTATTACGTCCGGCGCCATTGCCGCGTTATGTCTTGCCTTTGCCCGCTACTTTTCATTGCTGATGAAATGGGATGATGCTGTTCATCTTCCGGTGGGGATGACGGCTTTACTGCTGGTTACACTGGTCAATATTTCCGGTGTGAAGTGGTCGACCTTGTTTTCCAATGTGACAACGGTAATGAAGATCCTGGGAATTGGTCTGATCGTGGGCATCGCATTATACGCCGGTCATTCATTCGGGATCAACCTTGAACGTTCTGTTCAAACAGGTCAACAAATCTCCTTTGGCATTGCGCTCATCGGGGTGTTATGGTCTTATGGCGGATGGCATCATGCGTCGTATGTCGGTGGTGAGGTGCAGAACGCGCAACGCATTCTTCCTCGTGCCCTGATCGGTGGCGCGGCCATTGTCACGCTCGTGTATATGGCGGTCAACGCCGGTTACCTTTCTCTGATGTCAATGGAAGAGATCGCAGGCTCAAAGGCGGTTGCGGCGGAAGCCTTATTGAAAGTATCGGCCATCGGCGGCACCTTCATTGCCATTCTGATCGCGGTGTCGACATTCGGCACTGTGGGCATTTACACCTTGTCCGCGCCGAGAATTTATTTCACCATGGGCAAGGACCGGGTCTTTTTTCCCTGGCTGGCGGATGTGCATCCGAAATTTGGTACGCCGTTGAAAGCGATCTTGTTTCAGAGTCTTTGGGCGGGTGTATTGATGATGTTCTGGGGCACGTTTGAAAACCTGGTGACGTATGTCGTGTTCATGGACTGGATCTTTATGACGATGGCCGCTATCGCCTTGTTTTACTTCCGGTACAAAAAAGAAAAATTTGGTGCCTCCACATACCGTGTGCCGTTATACCCGATCATTCCCATGATATTTATCGGTATTTCCGTTTGGTTCTTGATCAGTACGATCGTTGGTCGACCGGAACAGGCCTGGGCGGGATTGATCCTGATGGGATTGGGTGTGCCGGTGTTTTTATTTTTCAAAAACAACATCGCCACACGTCGCGAAGAGTGATTGATGTCGGGAAAAATTAACCGCAACCTTTTTCCACAAAAAAGAAAAGGCCGAGGGAAACCAGTAACAGGACGATCCAGGGCCAGAGCCTGGAAACAGTGGTCGTGGATTCCGGTACAGGATCGGGTGTCGGGGTGATCGGGTCCTGGTCTTCAGTTTGCATGATTACGTTGGATGGTGATGAAGCGTTGACAAATTTACAATTAGATGGCAGACTGACTTGAATTGTTAGCCGGAACATTGGTTTGTTTGACCGGAATGTTTTTCCAGATCAGGCCCATGCCCAGCGCTGAGATCATATCCCATATCGCCCAGCACGCGACGACGAGCATCATGCCGCCGAGTTCCGGAAAAAAATTGAAGATGAGGATCAGCCCAAGACCCGAATTCTGAATACCGGTCTCAAAACATATCGCACGCGCATCTGCTTCTGAAACCTTGTTCCATTTGGCCCAACCATACCCCGCGAGCATGGCCAGCACATTGTGCGCGATGACGATGGCCAGGACAAGGTGGAGATGATTGAGCAAATTATCCCAATTGGCATAGAGTGCAAAACCAATGAAGGCTGCAAATATCACCAGCGAAACAATGGATATCGGTTTGCGAATGACGGCCGTCAGTTTTTTGAAATAGGCGTTGACCAGCATACCGGCGATCAATGGCAGCAGCAGGATCGTGGCGAGCAATTTGAAAATACTTCCCGCATCGAGTTCGATCTGTTCAATAAGCGGTTTTACTTGCGGAACGAAATATGCAAACGCGATGAACGCCAGTGGAGTGATCACGACACAACAAATGGTCACGATTGAGGTGAGGGAAACCGACAAGGCAGCATTCCCCCGACCGAGTTGTGTGCAGTAATTGGAAATATTTCCGCCAGGGCACGCGGCCACCAACAACAAACCCAACGCGATGCTGGGATAGGGATCCCACGCGTGAATGAAATAGATCGTCAAAACCGGCAGTACCACATACTGTGAGGCCAGCCCGACGATCACCGGTTTGGGTGCATTTATGATCCGACGAAAATCTTCCAGCTTGATATTCAGCGCCACACCAAACATGATGAAGGCGAGGCAATAATTCATCAGGGCCATTTCGCCTTCCTGGAAGTTGATGCGGATGGAGTCGATCATTTATTAAGTAGAAGTTAGGAGTTAGGAGTTAGGAGTTTTTGTGAATTGTGAATGAGCATTTTTAAATCGAATTTAAAAATGACTTACCGATTACTGAATACCGATTACCGATTACTGTTTAATGAATACTGATCCGAAAGTTGCAATAATTCCCCGATGGCAGTAAATTAGCCATAAATACCTTCGCCATGTTTGACAAACTGAAAACCTTTAGCGCGCTGCACGAGCAGCTGCTGCGAGAGGACAAGCCCAAATCGGAGCAATGTCAGCAGTTGCTTCAACTATACAAGGAGATTGTCCACACGCTTACGGATCATTCCGCTCTTCATTTCAACACCCTGTTTGCCCGCGTGAGTTATATCGCGGCACGTTACCAGGTCAATCGCTCCTGGGCGTTTGCCCTTCAGGTTACCCGACGGGAGATCCACCAACGGAGTATGAAGGATGCGGAATTGATCCCGATCGCTTCCGCCTGCATTCAATATCTGCTTGGATTTATCGCCGCGGAGATTGGTCCGAAAAGTGAGCAAATCTCCCTTAAACTTCCACTCCCGCCGCGCATTCCGCATCGACGGAAGTCAGGGCGGTTCAAGAAGCATTTTGCGCGGGTCATTGCGTATGAATGGGATCATGCAGCGCATGTACTTTCCGTGTTTGATGAAGAAGAACCCGACCGCACCTTCCTGTTGCATTACAAGGTCACGGACGTCAATGAAATTTTTGCGCCGACGCTGGAGCTGGCCTTGGTCGAGATCGGCCTGCCACTTTCGCTGGGATTGGGTCATGTGGAAACCACGGAAGAAGATCACCTGATCGCCGCGTATATCGTTATCCTGCCAGACTTGCTCCTGGACGCCACTACCATTGCACAAATGACACCGGGCGAAGGCGAACCTTCCATAGTGAATGTCCTCAACCTGTTTATGCCTTCTGACGCACAAATGGCGCTGCTCACAGGCCAGTTGGCCAATTACATGCTCGATGAACTGATCCGCGATCCGTCCCAGACCTGCAAGGAATTGTTTATCCAATCCTTCAAGATCTTCCCGGTGGAATACGTTCGCCTGAATGATGCACAATTAGCGGAGCTCTATCGAAATATAGAGCAACATTACAACGTGATCCGTGACGTCATTGACCGCCTCTTTCCGAAGGAAGGCATTGATCCCGCGCGATGTGTCATTGAGCCGAGTTATTTCAGCCCGCAATTTGGTATCAAAGGGAGGCTTGATTTATACCATGAACCGGAAGGAGAAGATTTTTCATCGATCGTTGAATTGAAAAGCAGCAAGCCGTTTATGCCAAACCACTATGGCTTGACGGATGCGCATTACCGGCAAACCTTGCTGTATGATCTCATGATCCAGTCGTCGCATGGGCCTTCCCACCGGAGAAAGAATTATGTCCTGTATTCCTCGCTTGAACTTGATCCGTTGAAATTCGCGGTATCTGTTGAATCCATCCAGAAAGAGATCCTGCATCACCGCAATCAATGGGTGGTGTTACTATTCCGGATGATGGATCTCGATCATCCGCATGATCATGATCTATTGTCTGGCATCCGGCAGGAGCGGTTTCCGGAGATCAAGGGGTATATGCGGCAAAACATTGTACGCTGGCAGGAAGCGTATGACATGCTGGGCGAAACTGAACGCCGCTATTTCAGTGCCTTCACTGCGTTTATCACCCGGGAACATATGTTGGCGCGCATCGGAAGTGATAAAGGGGATGGATCCGGTGGCCTGGCCGGCTTGTGGCTGGATTCAATTTCATCGAAAGAGGAACGCTACCAGATCTTTCAACACCTGGCCTTGCAATCCATTGACAAAGCCGACCATCAGACCTTGATCACTTTTGAACGCACGCCACTGACCAACCCGCTGGCCAATTTCAGGGTCGGGGATATTGTGATCCTTTATCCCTTTGCCGAAAAAGATGTGCAGCCTACGCGTCATCAGCTTTATCGAGGATACATTGTTTCACTCGATCAGAAAGTCGTGATCATTCGCCTGCGGAATGACCAGGTGCATATGGCGCGCCTGAAAAGCACTACGTACTGGAACCTTGAGCACGATTTGCTGGACAGCAGTTTTGCCGGTTTGTATCAATCGCTTTGGTACGCGATGATCGCCGCGCCTGAGCAGCGGCAGACAATCATGGGATTGTGTGCTCCTGCAATCAGCAATGCGCACCAGGAATTTCCCATTCCGGATGATCTTAGTGCACAGCAATTGCAAGTCTATCGCGAAGGCTTGCAGGCGGAATCGATCTACCTGCTCTGGGGGCCGCCGGGCACAGGCAAGACCAGCATGATGCTTCGGAGCTGGGTGCAGTATTACTACCATCATACACCGAAACGAATCGCGCTGCTCGCCTTCACGAATCGCGCGGTGGATGAGATCTGCGAAGTACTGGAACGTGAAGATGTGGGCCTGGGCGAAAAATATATCCGGATCGGAAGCAGGGCGTCGACCGGCGCTGCCTACAAGCACCGGTTGCTGGATCAAATGATCGAGCCGCTAGAAAACCGAGCGGAGATCCGGTCCCTGCTCGAATCTACCCGGATCTATGTGGCTACGGTCGCATCCATGCAGGGAAAGACCGGATTGTTTGACCTGGTTTCATTTGATGTGTCAATCATCGATGAAGCTTCGCAATTACTCGAACCCGCGATCCTGGGATTGATGACCCGGTTTCAGAAAAATATCCTGATCGGTGATCACATGCAATTGCCTGCTGTGTCGCTCCAATCCACCTCCATGACTTGTGTCACGGATCAGCATCATGGCGCTACCGAATTGGCCCTGACCGATCTCAGCATGTCGTGGTTTGAACGGATGTATTCACTGTATCATCAGCGCGGATGGATGCATGCGATTGGTACGTTGTTCGAGCAAGGCCGGATGCATCACGATATTATGGCGGTGGCCAATAAATATGTCTATCGAAATCAGTTGGTGTGCGTAAATGGAGTACAGCAGGTGAAACAGTTGGCAGAGGTCATACCGATTGATTATCCACTCATCCAATCCGGTCGCGTGATCTATGTGCCGTCGCAATTTGACTTTGGCGAAACCTATCAAAAGACCAACCGGAATGAAGTGGAGGTAGTCCTCGCCCTGGTGAAGAAATGGAAAGCCCTGATCAAAGAATCCGGGCTGGACTGGACCATTGGCGTCATCACACCATTCCGCGCGCAGATTGCCGCCATCCTGCATTATGCGCATGAACGAAATGTGGATTTGAAGGATATTACTGTCGATACCGTTGAGCGCTACCAGGGTGGTGCACGGGATATTATAATCATGTCCTGCGCGGTCAACAATACTTCATCGCTTGCACGCATAACGTCAATCAATTCAGATGGCGTGGATCGAAAACTGAACGTAGCGCTGACGCGGGCCAAACAACAATTCATTCTGACGGGCGTGGAGGATGTGCTGACTGAAGAACCGGCCTATCGCGGTTTTATTCAAATGGCACGGAAGATGCAATTATCGGACCTGGTCCCGTCAAGGGATGTGACCGTGCAAGCCTAGTGTCACATTTTTATTTGCGCAGCAAGACCGGCGCCAGCCCTTCACTGAAATCACGAAGTTCAATAGCTCTACCCGGTGGATAGAATGCCACTTCCTGTTGGCGATTGATGAACGCGATCCCGTCCTGAAAGGCCGCACGGGCAAATCCGTCTTTATAATCCCAGGCCAGCCCAAACACTGCACCGGTGAGATCTTTTCCGGATGTATCTAAATATCCCC
>AERA01000360.1_pt1 | contig 18567 bp, 15 predicted proteins | sample 267968 | NCBI WGS metagenome assembly AERA01 (sample SAMN02954363, study PRJNA61401) | activated sludge metagenome | biome: terrestrial; feature: wastewater treatment plant; material: activated biomass; isolation source: activated biomass of an industrial wastewater treatment plant | reverse complement strand
TGAGCGGCCGGATAGTAAACGAGAGGAGTGATGTCCAAAGACTCGTTTAAATCCAGACTGTCCGGATCAAACACAAACGCCGCCGGACCATACGACGACCTCGAAATAATAGGGATGCAACAATTACCGGTCAAGGCCGGTCCGCCAAAGGTATCGGCCCACATGTCCGGAAGCAATGTCATATACCCCGATACAAATCCTGCACCAAGTTCGCCCAACTCAAACATCCCCACCACATCATCTTCCAGTATAATATTCGTATCAGACGTGCAATGCGATAAGACCTGGTCGCCATCAGCGTCGTAATAGGTGTAGACCGATTCAACGAGGTAATCATTGTAATGCAACAATCCACCGACCTTGATACTTCCTTCATCAACCGTATACATCAGCCCTTCCGAAATATCCCGGAATGGTTGCAGGAATGCTGCCGTATTAAGGTCATTAATCTCGTCCGAGATCACGAGCTCAGGAATGGTCACCTCCGCGACTTGCTGGTCCCAGTCATGCCCGACCATGAAGAGACTGTTGTTCATAGGGTGAAACACCGGCGCAGTACCACCATAGCCAAACCGGGATCCGCCATTTGTTCCTTGCGGTAACCGGAATGCACCTTCATAGATAAAATCGCCGGGGTAAACCAGGGACTGCGCTGTAGAAATTTCTACAGTGATGAGAAAGGCAGGAATGAAAATAAACTTGATGTAAGCAGAAGGAGACATGGCTCACCTGTTGAATGAAGGAATTAATATTTCCAGGTGAGTGCAATGACGTTAAATCTACGAAGAATATCACGACTTTGCTGTCTGTGCCTTTGTGCCTTTGTGCCTTTGTGACTTTGTGGCTGATAAAGGTGAATTCGTTGAATTTGTTGAAGTGGATTAATTGGGTTTGGTTTGAATTCTATATCTGTTCGAAATCTAAAAGCGTTTTGGGAATTAAAAGGAAGCATATCCTATGTTGAACAAAATCCCTTTTTTGCCACGGATTATCAAAGATTTTCACTGATTGGTCAATTTTCGATTTTAATTCAAATTTTAACGAAGTTTCACAACCGGATCTGTTTACCGTTTACCGATCACTGGATACCGATTACTCACTGCTCCGCCGCACACTCATTTCCCTCACCCGTTGAATCATTAAAAAAGCCATCCGTTCGCTGACGACCCCACATTTGCCGCGTCATTTTTCAAAAACACAAATGATATGACCCGGTTTCTGCTTTTCATCTTGTGGTGTTGTTCGAGTGTATTCGGATTTGCGCAATCGCCACTGCAATTCAATTACCAGGCTGTTGCCCGCGATGCCGGCGGACAAGTCATCACCGGTGATATTGACCTTCGCTTCTCGCTCTATGCCGACAGCCCGGATGGGGATGTGCACTACGTGGAGCGCCATAGTACACAAACCAATCCCCAGGGCATTTTCAATGTCATGATCGGCAAGGGAAATGTCATCAATGGCGATATGGCTGATCTCGATTGGTCACTTTACCAGTACTGGATCGGGGTGGAGATCAAAACGACGGGTGACAATGACTTCACCTTCATGGGTAAGTCGCAACTGCTGTCTGTTCCATATGCGTTATATGCGCGGGAGGCGGAGATCAACCTGACCCCTGGCGCCGGAATCGATATTTTCAATGAGCAGATCATCAATACAGGTGATCTCAGTGAAACCAACGAATTACAGACCCTGAGTCTGAATGGTAATGAGCTCACGCTTTCGCAAGGCGGTGGTAGCGTAATCCTTCCGGAAGGCGTTTCGGATGCCTGGACGGTTAACGGAAATACGATCAGTAATTCACCCAACAGTTATCGGGTTGCTATCGGCTCCACCACATCACCTGATGCAAAATTCTTCGTCACCAATGGTGGATCCGAATTCGCCGGCAAGTTTGAGTCGACCGGCACAGGACCCGCACTTGTTGCGGTCAGCCAAAATGCCGGCCAGGGTGTTTTCGCCGGATCACAAAGTGGTATTGCCGGGACCTTTACATCGGTGAATGGGACGGGAGGCTATTTCAGTTCGGGTTCAGGGAATGCGCTGGTGACCGATCAAGGTAATGTCGGGATCGGTACGATCAATCCCGCAAAAAAACTGCATGTCATAGGCAGCACACTGTTGATGAACCCGAATGGAATCGCGCTGGAGACTGCAGGCAAGGTCGGCATCGGGGTGACTAATCCGGTCCACAAATTCGAGGTCAACGGTACATCCTTCCTGGAAAGCAACAGTGGTCCGTCCTTGCTGATCGGAAATGGGAACATCGGTATTGGTACAACAAATCCCACGTATAAAATGACCATCGTTGCCGGTGCCACGGATGGATTATTTTGCTCCTCGTCTACGGGCCATGGGATTTCGGCAGTCAGTGAAGGTATTTATCCGGCCGGTTATTTCAGCGGCCAGGATGGCGTGGCCGGATTTTTCACCTCCGTAAGTGATTATTGCATTTACGCGCACCAGGGATATTACGGCAGTCCGGGAGCGGAGCAGGGAATTTTATTGAAAAATTTCGGGGATAACTGGAATTTATACCTGGACATCAACAAGGATTTCAATTTCGCGTACAACAATACACTGAAAGCCTGGATCTATGATTCGGATGGTTCGTATCACAACAGTTCGGATCGTTCGCTAAAAAAGAATATCCGTTCCAAATCAAATGTACTCTCCGGGCTGCTGCAACTGCAGGCTTATACTTACCACATGAACACGGCCGATGATGACAGTCCACTTTCATTGGGTTTTATGGCCGATGAAGTGGAAGAAGTATTTCCCGAACTGGTCGTTGAAAAGGATGGGTATAAATCACTGTGTTACGATCACTTTGCTGTTTTATCCGTTGAAGCGATTAAAGAGCAGCAAACTCAGATTGATGCATTGAAAATAGAGGTCGACGAGTTGAAGGCGGTGGTCCTGGAATTGAAATCTGCATTAGATAAAAGTATCGAACGTTGATCCGGTCAACAGACAATAATTATCCCATGAAAAATTATTTCCCTTTTATCGCAATCCTTGTTTCCATGACCATTTTGTTTTCTGTGCCGGCGGAGTTGGCCGGCCAAACCGTTGAACGGGCAGTGGTTTCCTGTGCGGGCGATCATTTCACCACGAGCGACAGAAGCATCACCTTTTCAATTGGTGAATCTTTTGTGCAGCATCATCCGAGAGGTATCCAATTGTCCGAAGGGTTTCAGCAGGAGTGGGCGACGGTCACTGCCATTGATCCTGTCATTTCAGACCTTGGAATAAAACTCTATCCCAGTCCGACATTTGGTATCGTGCATGTGGAGACCGCGCATGCATTTTTATTGGAACTTTTCGACATGAGCGGCCAAAAGTTATTAGCACAGGAAATGTATCCAGGTCGCTCGGTGTTGGATATTCATCACCTGCAGGCCGGCCAGTATGCGGCAAAAATCCGGGTGCAGGATGTTTCTGCCTCGATGTGTGTTGTGAAGCTGTAGAGGTGGATTCGTTGAATGGTGTTGGTATAATTTTCTTTTTAGCCACGGATTTGCACAGATTTTCACAGATTGATTTTGCCTTTGCCTCAGCCTTGACCATTTGTTTAAACGTGGAAGCGTGGAAACGTTTAAGCGTTCGGTGAGACTGTTCTCGAACTTCCCCACTTCAACTTCCTGCTTCCACGTCTACCTGGCCTTCGGACTTCTCTGTTCGCTATTCTGAACTCCTTATTCATCCCCTGGTGTCAACTCTTCATTAAATTTTTTGTTGAGACAGCAAACAAATCCTCGAACTGCATGAAATGCCCTGTCTGCAACGTTGACCTCGTGATGTCCGAACGATCAGGAATCGAAATCGACTACTGTCCTCAATGCCGCGGTGTCTGGCTCGACCGGGGTGAGCTGGACAAGATCATTGAACGAAGCGCGCAGGCCACCACCTCAGGCCCCGATTTTGATCCCGACCGGAGACCGGATTTCCGGGACCGGAAGGACTACAAGCGATACGATGATGATGATGATTACCACAAGCGGAAGAAGCGGAAAGGGGGGCTGCTGGGCGAGCTATTTGATTTTGATTGAGTTGGTCGGTTTAGTTGAATTGGGGAATTGGTTTAATTGGGGAGCTGCTTGAATTGGTTGAGCATGCTGAAATAACTCTTTCAACTCTTTTCCCTCTTTCAACTCTTACAGCTTACCACACTCTTCTTACGATCTTACGGTCTTACGATCTTACGGTCTTACTGTCTTTCCATTCTGTGCAATAATATCCCTGCGAACAAGAAGGTACTACTTCGCTGAAATCTTCAACTTGAAAGAACCTTCCTTCAAGCCATCAGCTCCCACGACCCCAATCACCACTTGATATGGATTCCGCAGGGCGAGAATATCCTTCACCGTTCGCGTATGATCTTGCGTCTTCCCGCGCACCGGGCGATCCCATTTGTGATCGGCTTCGCAGCGGATACATTGGCTCAGGTTCGGGACCAGGGTGCTTTCTGTGATGGCGCCAACCTCATAGGCGTAGAGACTGAAATTCGCATTCTTGTCGCTGGGCTCGACTGTGATTTCCAGTTCTGTGTTGGCCGGAAGGTCAAGTCCGTACAATACATGCTTGCCGGTGAATTTTGCTGATTGCGTAGCGGGAAAACATGCCACCGAGCTGTTCCACGCCCAGGAGAGGTCCGGCATATCGATCCCTTCGGAAAGATCACCCAGGATCATCGATACTTCGCCTTTTTCGTATTCAATCCATTTGAGGTGATCAGGCGCCTGTGCATTGGCCGCGCTTGTCAGGAGCGTGAGCAGGAGAAGGATTGTGGTTTTCATTTGGGTAAGGTATTGTTTTGACAGGAAAAATATACAAGCAGATAAGCTTCTTGTCGTTTACCTGGTGTATCTATCCGGAAAATATCTGTTTAATGTTTAGGGTTTAATGGTTAAGCGAACAAGGAAATATCTGTAATCTGGTGTTCGACTTCAGAAGAGCAATCTGGCATCTGGCATCTGACATCTGGCATCTTCTTTTCTGCCACGGATTTGCACGAATTTTCACGGATTAGTTTTCCTCAGCCTTCACCGCCCACCGAAGCTCAGTTCCGAACCGTTCACAATCCGAATAGAATTATGAGCGAAGGTGGGAGCCTCCACTTAATACCCAAGAATCTTCATCATCGACTCCGCATCCTGTTCTTCCGCAAACAACTCGTATGTGATTTTTCCATTGCGCTCATCGATGACCACATGCCTCGGCGCCGGCACCAGGCAATGCTGAATGCCTCCGTAGCCTCCCAGTGATTCCTGGTACGCACCGGTGTGGAAAAAGCCGATGATCAGCTCTTCATCCGGCTCGACTTCCGGCAGGAAGATCTGGTTGTCGCTTTTTTCGGCATTGTAATAATCCATGCCATCGTTGGTCAATCCGCCGAGGTGAATGCGGCTATACGGACGATTCCAGTGATTCAGGGGAAGCAGGATGAATTTTTGCTTGATCCCCCAGATCTCCGGGAGCGTGGTGATAAACGAACTGTCGATCATATACCAGCGCTCAAAATCATTCTGCTGTTTCTGCCCGATGACACTGTACAGGATCGCGCTGCTTTCGCCCACCGGATGAGTACCAAACTCTGTGAAAATATGTGGCTCGGGCGTATTGCGTTCGCTGCAAATAGCTTTGATCGACGACACGATCTCTTCGATGAGATAATCGTACGGGATCTCCTCATCCAGTGCTTCGTGTATTTTCAATCCACCACCAATGTTAATGGAGTCCAGTGTATCACATTCCTGTCGCAAATCGCAGTACGTGTGCACATGCCGCTCAAGTTCACTCCAGTAATACGCGGTGTCGGAGATGCCATTCTCAATCCAGAAATGGATCATTTTCAACGCGAATTTTTTATTGCCGCTGATCCGGTTTTTATAAAAATCAACCACCTCCGTGGTTTTAAATCCATGACGCGACATATAAATATCGGACGTGGGGTGCTCAGCGATCGCGAGACGAATGCCGAGTTGCATCGGGGCTTTGCTGATCCTGGCCAATTGATCCAATTCTTCCTTGTTGTCGAGCACACACACCAGGTTTCCTTTGTCTGAGGCGTTCAATTCAGCGATGCGCTGGAGATAGCCGGGTTGTTTGAAGCCATTGGCGATGACATAGCTGTTTTTCGACAACGTTTTCCGGCGGAATAATTCCTCTGCGATCTGCAATTCAAATTCGGAGGAGGTCTCAATGTGTACTTTATTTTTAAAAACCTCGTCGAGCACAAACTTGAAGTGCGAGCTTTTAACGCTGTAGCAATAGTGGTATTTCCCTTTGTATTTCTGTTTTTTGATCTGGCCGGTAAACAGATCGGTCACCATGTTGATTTGCTCGGATATTTTCGGCAGATAGGTGAGCCGCAACGGGGTATCGTATTTCTTCGCCAGGTCCATCAGCCGGATACCGTGGAAATAGAGTTCATTCTTTTTCACGGAAAAGTCAAGCCGTGGAAAATCAAACGTCTGTTTGATCAGTTGACTGAAGGTATTTTGAGAAGTCGATTTGGAAGACTTAGGCGATTTGATCTTTGCCATGTCGGGTTTTCTTTGCAGGGACAGGTGAGGGATTCAACAGGGACTTGATGATATCAAACGCGAGTCGTGACGTGCGATTCTGGATATCGAGCAGCGGACTGACTTCCACCATTTCAAACGCGATCACCGGAATATCCTTCTGGACATATATAAAGTAATGAAGCAGATACTTCACTTCGGCCAGGCTCAATCCATTCGGGACCGGTGTGCCCGTGCCAAAAACAGGTTCGGTTTTGCCATTCGTGACCATAGCGTCAAAGGCCTCCTGGTGCGTATCCACTTCTTTCAGGTTATAGCCGGTGATGGCATCGATATCGAGCGAGATGTAGAGGCAATCATAGCCATTGGTTTTGAAATAGCGAATCGTTTCTTCCGCGACTTGTTGGATGGTTCGTTCCTGGTTGTTGTGATTCCTGATTTTAGGAAAATAGGCTTCAATCTCACCGGCTGAATTTTCGCCATCGCTGAATTTATAATGGTGAGTGATCTGCCGGGGTGAGCGTTTTGCCCCGGGCCGGGAATCCACATCGCGACCCAATAAAAACTGTCGCTCATGCGGTTGATAATCCCGGATGCCGATGAATACGAAGTCGGTATTCTTCAGGTTGTCGCGATCCTTGGGATCAACAAACAACTGTTTCCATTTATCCAGAATATCCTCCGTGCGGATGGTGTTCAGTCGCTTGGTTTCGTGTTTTTCTTTAAGGTCGGTGGAGATCCGCAGCGGATCCAGGTTGCTCTGAATCCCGCAAGCCATACCCACGGGCATCCCATGCATGTTGCCGGAAGGTGTGGAGAATGGGCTGTTGGCATCGACATGCGCGTCGATCCAGATCACGCCCAGTTTTTTTTGCGGATGATATTTTCCGAGATATTTTTTAATCCCTCCAATGGTGGCCGCAGCTGTCGAATGATCACCCGCAATGATGAAAGGGAATTCATCATACTTCAGCGTCTCGTACACCTTGGCCTTGATCTTTTTGTAGATGTCGACCAGGTAGCCGATATGCCGCGCAAAGCGGGTGTTTTTCAAAGGGTCTTTGGGCTGAGGCTCGAGGTCCTGGAAGAAAACATCCGAGTTGTCCAGTTCGTCGATATAATCGTAGAGATCGGAAAGGGTGACGACCTTCTCGGTTTCGTTATCGATAAAAATTTTCCGGGGATCGAAATCACCTTCCTTCGCAGGCGCCTGGGCGGATAGTGCTTCCGCGCGGATGGCGTCAAAGCCAAGTTCGGCGCCGATCTGGCCCTTCGAGGTCGGGGCGCAGATGCCGGAACTGATACCGAGGAACGTGATTTTTTTGCCTTGCATTGGCTTGGGGCCGTTGATCAGGGACTGCAAGGTCTTCATTCCCTGTGAAAACAACAAGCTTGTTGCGCCTTTTCGTGTTTTCAGGGAATATAACACATCATGTAGACCGAAAGATCGGAAGATGCTTAATAGAAAGATTCTTCAACAAATGTTGAAACAGGTTACACCCGGAAAAATTTCTTAGGAAGGTTCTTCTTACTTTCTTACGCTTCTTACTTTCTTACTGTCTTCTCACTAAAGGAGTAGAGAACCCCGAAACCCCAGGTTAAATTTGAGTGTGATATCCCTTTTGCCGGAGTAAAGTAGCATGAACCCGAAAGCCTAACACCCCACGCTCCCGGGTTCACCGCTACAAATTTAAGGGAGTATACCACCGTCACTTCATCAAGTTCAGGCGGCCGGATAATTTGTGTTCTCAAATTACCCTAAGGCATTACCCACTTACCATCGCAAGTCGTTTCATTAAACGTCAGGCGCGGTAAGACAAAGGTGCGAGCAGGTGTCCCTGAGAGGGATAGCAACCTGCCGGGATGAGCGTTCCACCTTTGGAAGATGTTGATTGTGAGGAGGTTGCAGGGCAGGAAAAGAGTTTTTGTGAATGATGAGTTGTCAATTGTGATTGTCTGGAGTTGGGTTTAATCATTAAGAGTCATCAAGTCCTGAATATATACTGGCTTAATTTTGAGAATATTATAATCACTTTTTAGGACTGGCACCCCGATCAGCGTTTCATTGTGCCAGGCATCCCCGATGAGGGTGTCGTTTTCAGTTGGCAAAGTTCAGTGGGCAGTTGGCAAGGTGCAGTTGGCAAAGATTGTGCTGATGGCAGAATGGCGGAAAGGCAGAATGGCAGAAAGGTGATTTTGAATTTCTTTTGAACCGCCTTCACTAGCCGCTGATTTTTTGCTTTTCTCTTTTCACTCTTTTTCTCTTTCAACTCTTACACTTCTTACGATCTTACGTTCTCCCCAACTTTCAGTACTAATCCTTTACCAGCAAGGATGCCTTGATGTAGCATCATACTTCTAATTAAGATACGAGGATGGTAGCTTCCCAAACCTTTCCCTGAACTGCTTTGAGAAATGCTCCACATCTTTCAGGCCGACAGATAATGCCACAGATTTCACCGTGCTGTGCTTTCCGCGTTCAAGCCATTCGCGGGCGGTGCGGAAACGGACCTCAGCCACATATTGCTGAACAGTCAAGCCGGTCAGTTTTTTGATGCGCCGGAACAAGGTCGTCCGGCTCATGGCCATGGCATCAGCGACCATATCGGCATCGAGATTGAAATTGGTCATGAGTTTTTCCACCTGGAGCTCAAGTTGTTCAAGCCACTCCTGATCGGCTGACAGGAAAGTAATTTCGTCTTTGTCATCCAATTCCGCGTCCGGGATATCCGGATCGGAGAGGCTGCGGTGCTGCGCGTTGCGGATCAAATTATGGATGCGGACCAGCAATTCATCTTCTTCAAAGGGCTTTAACAGATAATCATCCACACCGATGCGCAAGGCGCGTAATTTATCCTGCATATCCGCGCGTGCCGTCAGCATGATCAGCGGAATATGCCGGTACCGGTCACTGGTTTTCAGTTTTTCAGCCAATTGAAATCCATCCATCATTGGCATCATAATATCAGATAAGATCAGGGCGGGAAATTTATCCGGACTCAGGAGCTCCAGATATGCCCAGGCCTCCTGGCCGTGGTTGGTCATATGAAGCGTATAGCCGGGGGTCAGCACACTATGTAAGTATGATCGCAAACTCGCATGGTCTTCCACGACCAGAATTCGCTGATTTCCCTGGTTGGGATTGACTGCAATTGCTGGCTCAAAGGAGGGATCCGTTTGGGCCACCGATTCATCGGCCTCCTTGTCTTGAAGGATATCCGTTTTTACCCCTGCCATGACATGTGTGACCGGCAAGGTGACTTCAAAGAGGGACCCGGAGTTGTGTTGCCAGGGTGAAATGGCCCGGATCGTACCGCCCAGTAATGAAACATATTCCTTACACAATGCCAACCCGATCCCTGTGCCGCCCTCGGCAGGTGCGTGTTGTTGACGACTTTGATAATACCGTTCGAATACATGCGGCAGATCATCGGCATGAATGCCTCGGCCGGTATCGGCTATCCGGATCGTCAACTGATCAGCACTGGCTTCAATCGATGCTTTTACTGTGCCACCAGCGGGTGTGAATTTGAAGGCATTGGAAAGCAGATTGCGCAGGATCACCATGAATTTTTTCTCATCCAGCATCATCAGATATTGATCGTCCAGGTGATTTTCAATGGTAAATGTGATCCCTATCCGTTCAGCATGTGAACTAAAACTTTGACAGTACCGGGTGAACAATGCATGCATATCGACCTGTTTCCATTCCACTGCAATCGAACTTGTTTCGAGTTTTCCCAGGTCCAGGATCTCGCCAACCATCTGCAAAAGATGTTGTCCGTTTGCTCGCGCAGTTTTGAGGAGCGTACGATCTGCAGCATCCAGGTTTTTTTTCTTGAGCAGCGAACTGATCGGACCTAAAAGCAAGGTCAGCGGAGTGCGCAATTCATGGCTGATATTGGCAAAGAACCTGGATTTCAATTCATCCAGATGTTTTAATTCTTCGGTTTGTTTCCGGATGGTGGCGGTTTGAATGGCAACTTCCTGTTCCAATTCTATAGCGCGTTGCTTTTGTCGAAAAGAACGCCATCTGCCAAATTGCCATATACCGGTGAGTAACAGTAGGGTTGCGAGAATTGAAAACCAGGGCCTGAAAATCACGGGCGGAATGACTTTCAAGTTGACCACCAATTCACTGCCCTGCCAGATCCCCTGTGACGGAATTGCACGAATCCGCAACTGATATTTTCCTGTTGGTGGTCGACTGATCTGCAATTCCGGGAACTGTATCTGGTGCCAGGTGGTATCAAAACCACTCAGTTGCCAGCTGTACCGGATATCCTGCGGTTGGTCCAGATCCAGCAAGGCGAATTCGATCCGGATCAGGTTATCACCTGGATGCAGCCGCAATACACTGTCTTCAGTAATGGCTTTCCGGCGGTCTTTCCAGGTTCGATCGGGGCTATTAAAGACCTGGAGATCACAAAACTTGAACGGTTCGGGATCATCGTCGGTAACCGGTTTGAACTGATCAGGATCAAACCAGGTCACACCATCGAGTCCGCCAAAATATATTCGACCTTGCCGATCCTGAAAATGGGAAAGGGAATTGAATTCATCATACAATAAACCATCCTGCATTTTCCACATTTTCAGGTGCATGGTGGATTTGTCGATCTGGTTAATGCCATGATCCGTTGACACCCATAGTTGTCCTTCAGGATTTTCATATACCGCATAGGCATTATCACTGGTCAGCCCATCCGCCCGGTTGATTTTACGCACTTCTTTTCGCGCGGGATCCCAGATAATTACGCCGTTTTCCCTGGACGTGATCCAGAACATTCCCGCTTTGTCGACATGGAAATGTCTGAAATAACTGGCCGGAAAATGGTATTCGCCTTTGCCTTCTCTCCAGTATCGCGCGGTGATCCCTGAATCCGGGTGAAAGGCGTAGAATCCGGTGCTGGCGCACACCCAGATCTGGCTGTCCGCATCATGGCCGATATAATTGATCTCACTCCCGGACAGTGCTGCGAATTCATCATCCAACGGCAATGGGATGATCCTGCCGGAACTTTCGTCAAAGTGAAGCAGTCCTTTTTTCTCCGAACCGCATAGAAATCCTCCGGCTTGAAGGGGGTAGAGATGCAAGATCCAGTCATTAAACGGCCAGGTCTGTATTTCCCCCGATCCCGGATCGTAGCTGTAAATGCCTTTGCTGGTGCCGCCATATAATTTACCATCACGATGGGTAATCCCGAAATATCCCCACTGATCAAGATTCACGACAGATTCATGCCTGCCGGTCTGCATGTCGTAGGAAAACAAGCCATGTTCCTCCATGTGGACATACAGCGTTTGGTCCGTCGCCCAGATCCCACGGCATGAACGGGTGATAAGATTGTCAAAAAATGATTTGTCCAGGATCTGGGTAAACAGAACGGGTTTTACATGGAGCAACAGGATCCCGTTGTGCCCGCCCACCCAAACCTTGCTTTCATCGATCGGCAGGATGGTATGGATCCCGTTTGCCAGGAAAGGCGTGACATCCGTCAATGGCCCGAGACGACGATGGATGAGCTTCCAGGAATTCAAATAGAGATCCGGTGAGATTACATAATGTCGATCTGCGCGCCGGGGGTTAAAGGGCGTTTCAGCCGGCGGAGGCACAATCGATCGGGGATCGAATGCATGGAACGTGTGCCCGGCAGACCGTGACAATAATCCATTTTTATAGGGAATAAACGTGGTGCCTGAGGTCATAAAATTTCCATCTCCTGATATGGGGGGTGAAGGAACCATGTTACCATCCGGATCCAGGATCATGAGTTGATTGTCAAGCAAACAAACGACGCGCTGACTATCGGCCGGGCAAAGCAGATGAATAGCAGATTGGGAAAATGGAAACCGGGTCCAACCGGTCTGGTCATGATACCGGGCGATCGATTTACGGTCCCGGAAAAACACCCACATAGCATGATCTGCCGTAGTTACATGGCCATTAATATCAGCATCAGAAAAGCCTGCGTCCGGAAATCGTTGAGCAAACGTGGAAATGGATTCGGTGCCCGGGTGAAAAAAGAAAAGGCCACCGGATACATTGCGATTGAATAACCAGAACCAACCCTCCTCATCTTCCCAGAGATGGTGGATCGATTCAAAAGGCAGACCCGCATTGTCCTGATTAAAAACCTTGAACCGATAGCTGTCAAACCGGTTCAGTCCGTGTTCGGTGCCGATCCAGAGAAAACCTTGCCGGTCCTGGATAAGGCAGTTGACATTCCGGCTCGACAAACCGTCCTCAATGCCGAGGAATCGGGTTTTGACGGTATACGCCTCCTGTCCCTGAAGGTGATTCAGTGCCAATAAAAGGAGAAGAGTCAGTTGTGCAACAGACTTCATGGACCGTGGTGTGATGGGGTGTGAGGTGATCACGCCCACGACTTGATCTGTTAATGTAAAGTATTCTTATGATATCATGCTTTACAAAATTTATAGACAGGAGCTCGGGCAGGGTCGTATTCACCCTTGAAGAAATCCGTTTTTAGCCTGCAACAGTTTCAACGCAAGCCGGCATCTTTGTCCTGTATTTCAAACACCACTACTTTATCATGATGAGATCGAAATCAGTCAATCGGCTTTGTGGAATGATCATGAGTTTCCTGATGGTCATTCCGGCGTTCAGTCAACAGCCATTGGATCCGGATCAGAAAGGCTATGCGCCCGTCAATAGCCTGAATCTTTATTATGAGATTTATGGCAAAGGCGATCCGGTTGTGCTGCTTCACGGCAGCTATATGACCATCGGGATGAATTGGGGTGAACTCATTCCCGAGCTTGCCAAAACACAACAAGTCATCGCGCTCGAAATGCACGGGCATGGTCGGACGAATATGACGGATGCTCCGTTTTCCTATGCCTCTTTTTCAAACGATGTGGCCGGGCTGATGCAGCATTTGAAAATTCCCAAAGCTGATGTCATTGGCTATAGTCTTGGCGGAACCGTGGCATTTGATTTTGCGATCCGGTACCCGGACATGGTTGATCGACTGGTGATCATTTCTTCCGTATTTAAACTGGATGGCTGGCATGAGGCAGCTATCGAGGTCTTCCCGATGATTACGCCTGAATTCCTTGCCCAGACGCCATTAAAGACCGAATACGATCGATTGTCTCCCCATCCGGAGAAGTGGACTGCTTTTGCCAAAAAAATGATTGCGTTTGACACCGTGTATTTTGATTTGGGAAAAGAAAATATTGCCAATATCAAATCGCCGGTGTTGATCATTTCGGGTGATAATGATGGCGTCGATCTGGATCATCTCGCGGAAATGTACCGGCTCGTAGGCGGTGCTGTTTTTGCCGACATGGTGGGGCTGCCAAAATCTCGGCTGGCGATCATCCCGGGGCAATCGCACGTGTCACTCATGATGCAGACGGAGGCGTTGATGGACGTGATCAGTCCGTTTTTAATGGAGTAATCAATCCTTGGCTTTGCCCAAAGCGAATATTGTCACCATCTTTACAGGGTAACGCATCCTGATGCTGTTCCTCTTCAGCCTGGCGATCAATGTTTTCCTGTTCTCCTTGTTGGCCCTCAAGCGTAACAAGAGCTATCCTGACCGTATTCTCCTGATCTGGCTGTGGATGATGGCCATACATCAGTTGTTATTCTATATCCACTATACCGGTCAATCCCTGCGGCATCCGCATCTGCTTGGCCTGCTGCTGCCTTTGCCTGTTCTGCACGGACCCATGTTATATCTGTATGTGTCATCTGTAACGGCTGAAAACAGGCTCAACTGGAAACAGATACTCCCTCATTTTATACCTTTTGTGCTGCTGGTCGTTTTGGCTTTACCATTTTACACGCTGAGTGCGACTGAAAAATTGCAAGTGTTTGAAAACAATGGCGCCGGCTATGAATGGTATATGATGATCCAGATCTTCCTGATCATGATCGTGGGGCTGGGCTATGTTCTTTTATCATTAGTCCGGATTCATAGATATCGCGCGAGGATTCGCAATTGGTTTTCAAATATTGAGAAAAGGAATCTTCGATGGCTGGAATATCTTTCGATCGGGCTGGGCTTCATCTGGTTCCTGGTCATGCTGTTTGATGAAGAGGTCATCTTTACCGGTGTTGCTTTCCTGGTCATGTTTATTGGCTATTTCGGGATCAACCAGCTGCCGATCTTTTATGGTGGACCCAGGATGGATGATCCTGCACCAACCAATACAGATTTACACGAATCGACAGTTGAAGAAAAAACAGAAGATGGCATCATTCCCGCCATCCGGTATGCGAAATCAGGGCTGAAGGAACAGGAGGCCGGCCAGCTTCATGACCGGTTGCGCGAAGTGATGGAAAAGGAAAAACTGTTTACCAAAAACGATCTCACACTTCCGGAACTCGCCGCCAGGCTTGGCACGCATCCCAATTATCTCTCCCAGGTGATCAACGAAACGGAGGGAAAAAATTTTTACAATTACATCAACAGCCTCAGGGTGGAGGAATTTATCCGGCAGGCTGCCTTGCCCGAAAACCGGAAATACACCCTCCTGACCCTGGCGTACGCCGCCGGATTCAACTCCAAGTCCACCTTTAACAAGTATTTCAGAGAAGTCTCCGGTAAATCCCCATCCGAATTTTTTTCCGCCTAATATCCTCTGGATCAGGTCTTTCATTCGCTCCCTTGTAAGGACGGACCACCTGTGTGCCTGCGCGTGTACGCCCGGTCGACCCCTCAGGAACGGCAACGGACATTTGCCGAAAAAATCGAATCATGAAACTGTATTTCTCTTTTCTCCTGCTGTTGCTGATGACAGCCTGCGGGGACCTGGAAGACCCGTTGAAACCCGGCGCTCTGGTTCCCCTGACCGTGGCAGAAGATTCATCACTTCCAGCCATTGCAGTCAACGGCACACTGCTTCACGCCGAAGCTTTCGGGAATCCAACCGACCCCATCATCGCCATGATCCACGGCGGACCAGGTGGCGATTATAGCTCATTGTTGAAAGCGCGGGCCTTCACTGATAATGGATTTTATGTGGTCTTTTATGATCAACGCGGGTCCGGATTGTCAAGGCGCGAAGACCGCAGCCAGTATACCGGAACGCAGGTGATGGTGGATGATCTGGATGCGGTTATCCGGCATTTTCGCGCCGATAATGACCAGAAACTTTTTCTGGTCGGACATTCCTGGGGCGCCATGTTGGCCTCAGCATATGTGGATCAATATCCAGATGAAGTGGATGGGTTTTGATCCTCGCAGAACCGGGTGGGCTGACCTGGATGCAGACTGAGGATTACCTGAGCCGTTCGAATGCGATCCGGATTTTTTCGGAAGCGCTGAATGATGCTTTGTTTCCCGACCAGCTTTTTTCCGGAAGGGATGAGCACGAGATCCTGGATTACAAGGCCGCCTATTTCACCTCATTTGAAAACGCGCCCGGTAACACCATCGGGAACGCGGGTCCTTATCCATTCTGGCGAAGTGGAGCCGTGGCATTTGATGCATTGATTGAATATGCGGAGGAGCATGGCTTTGATTTTACGACAAACCTTGATGCATTCGAACCCGAAGTTCTTTTCATGTACAGTGAACTCAATACTGCATATGGGCTGGATTGGGCAAAGCAAGTCAGCGCCCCGTATTCCCATGTGGACCTGTTTGAAGTGACCGGCTCAGGGCATGAATTACTCTGGTTTGGCTGGGATGAATTTTATCAGAAAGCATTAACCTATTTAAACGAATTGAAATGAAACGGATCATGCTCATAGGGATGGCTTGTAGCCTCAACATTTTGATGCTTCAAAGTCAGGAGATCAACTGGAAAACAAAAGAACCTGCCGGAATGCATGTGATCGGGGTGCACGTCGGACTGGATTACGGATCGGTGTTCGGTGTCTCTTATGGCTATCGATTGCCGTTTCAGCGCACCATTCTGGTCGGGGCGGAAAGTTCATTTTCCTTTGGGTCGCGACCATTGGATGATTTCAAAATTTCAATCAACGCACAGACGGAAATTATGTCGGCAGGTGGATTCATGGTATTGCTCAAACCCGGGCTCATCATGCGGCGGTATGAATCGGATATTGCGCGTGTGTACAATATAGGTGCTGAGCTTACGACGACTGCAGGATATTTTGCGCCCAGGTGGAGCCTCGCTATTGAAGGGCAATATGACCGGACGTTAGCCAGTCATTTCGAACATCACCGGTTGAAGGAATACTATGCGGGTATTCAGGATGGGTGGTATGCTTCGACCGGAGGGAATTTCAAGTTTGGGATCAAAGGAAGTTTCTGGACAAATTCAACAGGTCTGTTGCTGAACGTGGGTCGGATCTATGGACAGAACTTTGCGGATGACCCGACATTGCCCTACTATCTGGACATTGGCGTGTCGCGTATGTTGTAAAAGAGAGAGGCCATCTCAAAGTTACCTTCGGGATGGCCTCCGCCTTTCAATGAATGGTGAATGCAAATCTTACTCTACGATCCGATAGGCGAAAGCGATAGTTTCACCTTGCACACCGGCTTTCGTTTTGAGTTCTTCCAGTTCCGGTGATTGGGCGCGGGCCATGGCTTTGTCCATGTCGGTCACCGCAAAGAGCATGTAGACCATATTCGGGTCATCAATACCGCGGCCGAGGGCACGGTCTACCAGCCCATGAGCGGCCCGTGTTTCAGTGCCTTCTTCGTTGAATACTTTCACCCAGGCGTCAAAATCGGCGACCTTATGGCGGATGGATAGCCGGATATCGGATGGCGCTGCGGAGGTGTCGGAGCGGATCACATTGATATAATGCGATTCGGCTGGTCCTGAAACGCCCGCACTGTCACGTAGTGTGCTGAGCATATCCGAGCTGAAAAAGGCTTTGACCTTCGCCATGTCCATGATTTCCGAGGCAATCTGAACCATGCTGGTGTCTTCCAGTCCGCGGCCAAGGGAGATGACCTGGATGCCATTGGCTGTGCGGATGGAGTCATTGGCATCAAAAAAGGATTTGAACCGGTTGAAATCCTTCACCGGGTGCCGTGTCGATACGACCTGGAACAGGATGGTGTCCGGATACATGTCGGCTGCTTCATCTGCTGGGCCACCGGGCTTGCAAGCGCCGAACATGAGCAGCAGAACTAAAATGAAAGGGGGGACTAAACGCTTCATAGGTTTTTCGATTTATAGGTAAGAAGGAGAAAAGCTCGTCCGGATCGTGATGTCCCCACCGTGGCTTGCGCTGACGAAATTACCGAAAGCATTTAGATTATGCACCTTATCATTTGGGCTTCCGATCAAGGGGCTAATTGTTTTCCGCTGAACTTTTAATGCTGAATACACGTATATTTGATAAGAAATTTATACGTATGGGAAAGAAGCTGACATTATTCATCAATGAAGACCTGATTGTCAAGGCGAAAAGGTACGCAGCTGCCCGGAAACGTAGTTTATCAGATGTAGTTGAGCAGTACTTGCGTTCACTGACTCAGGCGCAAGCCACAAAAGATGAAATCACAGAAAAAGTGAGTGCGCTCAAAGGAGCTATCAGGACGTCTTCCCGTCCAGACTATAAGAAAGCACTGGCTGAGCAGATCCGCAAGAAGCATGGATAGCGTGTATGTGGATACCGATGTGATTCTTGATTTGTTGCTGGACCGGGTTCCTTATTCCAATCCCGCTGCACAATTATTTTCATTGGCTGATCAAAAGCAAATACGGCTTTGCAGTTCTGGTCTGGTAGTGTCCAATTGTTATTATGTACTCAGGAAATGGGCTTCCCATGAGGAGGTTCTGGAAAAGCTGCGGGTGATCATTTCATTACTGGACCTGGTTCCGGTCAATGAGGATGTGATCCATGATGCGTTACATGCCCGGTTCAATGATTTTGAGGATGCCATCCAGAATGCTACGGCTGCGCGTTCAGGGTTATCGGTGTTGCTGACACGTAACCTGAAGGATTTCAGACATAGCCAGCTTTCGATCATGACACCAGAGGAATACATCAAATCCATTGGCTAAATAGTCCTTTATATTGGCTGCAGCTTAGCCCCAGATATGTTTTTCCAGCGAAGCTGGAAAAACATATCAC
>AERA01035867.1_pt1 | contig 18618 bp, 19 predicted proteins | sample 267968 | NCBI WGS metagenome assembly AERA01 (sample SAMN02954363, study PRJNA61401) | activated sludge metagenome | biome: terrestrial; feature: wastewater treatment plant; material: activated biomass; isolation source: activated biomass of an industrial wastewater treatment plant | reverse complement strand
AAGTATCTCTTATCCCCCACAAAAGCCCATTTCATACAAATCAGGCCTTCTCTTTTTGTCCTCCGTGATCAGCTGGTTAGCTCAGTCCTGCCTGTCCAACCTTTCGACAGAAAGATGACAGCTGCAGGAACAATCGCAGGAATAAAACTTTTCCCTAAATTTCAAATTCACCAGTCAATTTTAGCCATGTACCACGTCTATATTTTATATAGCCCAAGACTTAAAAAACATTATGCCGGTTTGACTTCAAATATCGAACGACGTCTTGAGGAGCATAATCAAGGCAAATCTCCATTCACAAAAACAGGCATACCATGGGAAATTGTGCATATAATACCTTGTGCTGACAAGGCGAGCGTTATCAACCTGGAGAAGCGGATCAAAAACCATGGTATCAAACGATTTCTGAAAACCGTTGACCTGAAAATCAAGCCATAAAAAAAGCCGCTCCGGTTTACCCGAAGCGGCTCTCTATGTACAATTTGTTCAGTGCTTACTCCTGCCCAAACAGGTAGGCCAGTGAAACACCAATGACAGCGTGTTTGACGCTGAAATCGATTTCATCCGTTAAGTCTTTGGGGAGAATATTCGCCAGGCCCAGGTTATAGGAGGCAGTGGCACGCAAGGCTCCGAATTCATACCCCGCTTCAATACCCACGCCATAATCCAGTGGTCCGAAATCGTCTTCAACGCGGTTGCCAATACTCAGTGGGTCATCCTGTGTGCCTTCCTTGTAGTTGCCACTCAACGCCATCGCCACGTAGGGTCCCACACCCACAAACAGGCCACTATTACTGTATTGCAATTGCAAGGGCAACTGGATATAGCTCAGCGTCGTGCGGATATCATCATTATCTGCATCCTTGGCACCTTTGCCATGATATAACAATCCGGTACCCAATCCCAGGTTCTCACTGAAATCAATATCGACTATAAACCCAAAATGTACAGCCGGGATCATGGACAGGTCGTTTTCCAGGCCACCCAAATCGGGATCCAGGTTGGCCAGGTTGACACCCGCCTTCAAGCCCAATCCCACCTGGGCATTAGCCTGTGAGAGGACACCGAAAGCGAAAACGGAAAGGAAAAGGAAAAGTCGCAAGTTTTTCATACTAATCTGGTTAGAGGTGAATGAATGAGTTGAATCCAGCAGAACGGAATGCCAGGATTCCATCCGGCTAATGATAAGTGATTGTAAAGCTAATTTTTTCTCCCCATAATTCCACCCTTTCAACCGGACCCCACCCTGGTGGACCAACCTGGTCATATTCTTCACGAGTCCTTCCACCACAAGCTCTAATTAACGTTATCCCCAACAACATATATATGTAAAATAATTTTAATAATATGAAAACCATTTGCTAATATTGCTTATTGGTTTTATTCAACTCAAAATCAAACCGTATGAAAACATTTACCCGTATTTTGCTAATCGCCCTGACTTTTGTGCTGTGGAGCGGCCTTGCCTCAGCCCAGACTGTCAATCAAGGCGCCTGGATGATCGGTGGGAGTATCGGATTTCAGTCCTCTAAAGGAAAGAATAATGACTTCTCCACAACAAGACTACTTATAAATCCCAGCGCAGGTTACTTCGCTGGGGATGATTTAGCTATCGGGTTAAACTTGTTTTATCTTACTGAAAGCACTGATGGAATTTCTTTCGATGCTACAAGCATTTGACCATTCGTACGGTACTATTTAGCGGAGCCTATTTTCCTTCAGGTTGGAGCCAATTTTGGTCTTAATGAAGGTGCAGGTTCTGTATACGGAGCTTCAGTAGGGTATTCTTGGTTTTTAAATTCTGGACTTGCTATTGAACCCGCCGTTTTCTTTAATATAATCAATAATGAAGGAGACGCCAATGATGGTACCATTTTTGGCCTCAACATTGGTATCCAGGGATTTGCCGGAAGGAACTAATTCGTTCTGTTTCCAAACAAAATTGTCATTCAAAAGACGACTAGGTGCGCCAGAGAAACAGGCCATGAGGATGATCTCCAGAGTGATATTAACAACTACTATGAAGAAATAAACGACCTTAATTGCTGAATTTGAGTTAGTACCTTTCACCCCTTACATCTATATCTATGAAAAACCTGTTTTTATGTTGTACAATGGCCATGCTGGGCATGTCAGCGCATAGCTATGGCCAGATTGCCTTTGGTGTTTCTCCAGGCTTCAAGTTCAATAGTGCTTACTTCGGTGTGCAGGTGGGAGAAAACTTTGTGCCCTCCATCAGCATACAATTTTTAAATGTGCGAGCGTCCTATGACGATGGATTTGAAAAATTTGAAGGGTCCGGATCGTTAATCATACCCAGCTTGAATGGCAAGTTATTTCTTGGCGAAAAAAATCAGGTCAAACCTTATTTGTCTGTCAGCATTTCCAAACCCATCCTTAGCGGGAAAGCTGAATTTGATGGGGAACCCGATGAGGAGATAGAGAATGCTATTGATGATCTGAGTATTCTCGGAATTGAAGCCGGATTTGGGGCTGAATATTTTTTTAACGAAAGTTTCAGCATTGGCGGCGAATTCTCATTCAGAAACTTGAACGTCAACTATGAAAATAGCGATGAGGAATATGAATTTTCCCTCAATGTGTCTCCTACTTCCTCAAAAATCACGCTGAACTTCTATTTTTAATATTTTACCCAACGCGATAGCGGAATCTTACTTGATTTGACATATGCATTTATGCAAAAATTAAAAAGCCTTCCGTGGAAGGCTTTTTAATTAAACTTGAATTCATATTGAACTGAACCGCCCCAAAATCAACTTCGATTGATCATGGCTTACCTCATTTCATCGTCTTCAACGAAGCCAAAGATCATTCGGTTCCAAAGAGATAGGCTACTGCCACGCCGATGACGCTGTGCTTGATCGAACCTTCATCCAGGATATCTTTGAGATCACCTGGGAGGGTATTGGCCAATCCAAGACCGTAAGAAGCTGTGACCCTCAATTGATTGAATTCATACCCGGCTTCAAGGTTGATACCATAATCCAGCGAACTAAAATCATCTTCCACATCATTCCCGAATTCGAGGTCCTCATCCCCACCTGCGGATTTGGTTTTCCCACCAATAGCGAAGCCAACATAAGGGCCGACCCCGGCAAAAAATCCGCCACTACCGTATTGCAACTGGATCGGAACCTGAACATAGCTCATGGTTATTTTATTATCGCTGTCATCCGCATCTTTTGCTCCTTTACCATGATATTGCAACCCCGTGCCCAGTCCGATATTTTCAGATAGATCGAACTCAACAATGGCCCCGACCATGAACGTAGGCAACAAGGTCAAATCCGGATCAAAACCAACGTCGGTGAAGTTGAGATTGGCCATGTTAAGCCCGGCTTTAAGTCCAAAGCCAGGTTGTGCGGTAATTGAGGCTAATCCACTCATTGTGACCAGAGTAACCAGAATTAAGAGTCTGATTTGTTTCATAATTACATGCTTTAAAAGGTGATATTAAGAATTTACCATCCTGTAGCTATACCTGCATTAGGGCAGCATACTGTATGTAAAATTATACTATTTTTTTGAAGTATATAATAATTTTTATTCATGTGTAACAGGCCAACCGGAGCAAACATAATTCATTGATTATGAATATACTAATTAAGTAAATACAATCAGATTGCGCCTCTTCCACCCTCTCCTCAAGGCCGCATTTAAGCTGCCTCCAAAGCACTTTCAGGATTGAAGATTTGATGCGTTTTCCAATGGGAAGAAAACCTCGCCTGACCTTGTGATCCCAACGATTATTAGGAAAGGTCACAAGCCTTTCCTTTTTTATATGCACGGAAAGTTGTTTACCCGGCGTTAATTTTGAAGCGAATCCGTATATTTCTGCTGTGAAATGGGCTGAAATCTGCGAAAACTGCGTTTTTCGTCTACATCTCAGCAGGTTATACATTGACTTATTTACTAACGGAACTTTCTGATATTGCAGAAACCCTAATCGGCTATTGAGCTATGATGAAAAAATCTACACTGTTCGTATCCCTCTTTCTCCTCGTTTTAGGTGCCGCTGACCTCAAGGCTCAGGACATCCACTTTTCCCAGTTTTACATGTCACCTCTGACGCTGAACCCAGCGATGACAGGTGTGATGAATTGCAATACGAGGATCGTCGGCAATTACCGGAACCAGTGGGCTTCGGTATTGGGCAAAGGGGCGTACAACACGTATAGCGTTTCGTACGATCAAAAGATGCCGGTGGGCCGGTATGATTATTTCGGCTTCGGTGGAAATTTCTGGAGCGATGTCGCGGGTTCACTGGATTTCCAGACCCTGACCTTCAAACTCGCCGGATCCTATAGCCGCCGCGTCGGCGGTGACCGGAAAAAAGCGCACTACCTCGTGATGGGGGCAGAAGCGGGTATCTCTCAGCGTAGCCTCGATTACGCCAATGCGCGCTGGCCATCACAACACGACGGTAATGGGGGTTGGAATCCTGGGGCTAATTCCGGCGAGGGAGATCTTCCAGATAACTTTCTCTTTGGTGACGTCGGGCTCGGGCTATTATGGTTTTCTGTCCTGGACAAAAACACCAACTTCTACGCCGGTGCCGCGATCAATCACCTGAATCAAGCGAATCTTTCGTTCTTCCGTCCGGAGGAACTGGAAAAATATTATACCAAGGCCGTATTCCACGCCGGCGGTGAGTTTCCATTGAACCGTCAGACGTCGATCGTCCCGGGTGCGGTGTTCTTCACCCAGGGTCCTTCCCTGGAGATCAATGGCGGTACCAGCTTCCGATTCAATCTCGAAGGGGGTGATCAATCCTTCCAGTTTGGGGCATGGATGCGCCTGGCCCGCCACTTTGAAAACCCGCTGCTGGTCGACGCGCTCATCCTGTCGACCCGGTTTGATTATGAAAACTGGGGTATCGGGTTCAGTTATGACATCAACGTGTCGAACCTGAGCCAGGAAAGCCGCGGTAATGGAGGCTTCGAGTTCTCGATGATCTATACCGTGTGCGGCCCGCAGAACAGAGGTGTCTACTGTCCGAAATTCTGATTACATTTAGAACCGCGCATCGCGCACAGAATTATCCTCCCCCTTCAGTCAGGTTATAGTCTCCATGACATGCCATTGCTATTATTATTCACGACTTTAAAATCTAACTAAGGGATGTTTGGCAGCTCCAAAAATGATTCCAGGAACAAGTCGACCGGCGTACCGGCGACGCCCTCCACCGCGTCCAGCAACAGCCTGGTGCAAGGCACCCAAATGGAAGGCACTTTACAGGCGGACAACGATATCCGCATCGATGGTACATTGAAAGGCACGCTGATCTGCAAGGGTAAAGTCATCATTGGTCCCACCGGTTTTATTACCGGCGATATTCAATGCGAAAACGCGGTGATCGAAGGCCGGTTTGAAGGCGTATTGCTGGTTGGCGATGTCCTGCATGTTAAAGAAACCGCCGAGATCTCCGGCGATGTATCCACACAAAAACTGGTCGTACAGCCCGGTTCCATTTTCAATGTGAAATGCAAAATGGGCAATGGTACCACCACGTCGCCCAAACGGGTTTTGCTGGATGACGAAGAGGAAGAAGTGGAGCTTGACGCGCTGCGCCAGACCAACCCGGCCATGTCTTGACACCAAAACGGGATGTCAATGCCTGGCTAAAATACAGTGGCCTGGCCATTCAGCTTTTTGCCGTTATTGGCGTCTCAGCCCTCATCGGGCAGTGGATCGACCGGAAGGTGGGCACCTCCAAACCGTATTTCACCATCCTCCTGATCCTGTTTTTTACCGGCGGCTATTTCTATCGTCTGGTGCTGGACCTCAATCGCGATCGTCGTGACCCCTAAGCAATTTTTTATCGGGCTCGGCATCACCCTGGCGATTCAACTCGTGGGTTCGCTGCTTCTGCAAACGCTGATCCCGGCCATCGCCCAACACTTGACTTTTGTGTATCTGTGTATGCTGGTCATGGCGCTCTTTTGCATCACTTTGTACGTGATGGCGTGGATGTCGACCCGGCAACGTCGGAAGGGATTGTTTATCCAGCTGGTGATGATCGCCGTATTCCTGAAAATGCTTTTGTGTGTGGCGTTGATTGTCGGGTACCAGAAAATCGGTGAACCTGAAGATCATAGCTTCCTCTGGCCATTTCTGCTCGTCTATATTTCCACTTCCGTGTTTGAAGTTATTTTTATGGATCGGATCGGCCGACAAAAACAACCTACTTCAACATGACCCAGACTAGCGGACGCGTTTGGATTGAGATCGATGATCAGCGTTTTGAAATCCCGGACAGTGCGGTAGCGGGGATGGACATCATCTCCTCAGGACCGCGGGCCTATCACTTATTGCATGCGCATCAAGGCTATGCTATTGAAGTACTTGAATTTGATTTAAACAGTCGCCGGTGCCAGTTGCGCATCAACGGGGAGATCAAGACTGCCCGGATCTTGCGAGAACTGGAAATGCGGATTGAAAGCATGGGACTGGCCGATGCGGATAACAAGCGACTGGACGAACTCAAATCACCGATGCCCGGCATGGTCACCGCATTAAAAGCGGAAGCCGGTCAATCCGTGGAGAAAGGGACACCCCTGCTGATCCTGGAAGCCATGAAAATGGAAAATGTGATCACCGCGCCGCAACCCGCCGTCATCAAAAAAATCAATGTCACCGTCGGTCAGGCCGTGGACAAAGGCGCTGTGCTGGTGGAGTTCAGTCACGACTAAAACTGATCCCTGTTATTTTTTCAGATAGTGTTTTTCGAAGAACGGCTTATACGTTTCGAGTGTTCTTGATTTGATCACTTCGCGATAGTTGCTTTGCGTGATCGGGTACACTTCGACGTCGGCGCCTTTTGGCAGGAAAGTCTGGAGATTCCGCTTCGCTGAGTCATAATAGGCCATGGCTTTGTCCTTGGTATTGAACGACCGGATCAAGAGCAGGGAATGATTTTTGACCGGATCGAATACCAGGTTGGCCATTTTGAGATTGTCCAGCTTGAAAAACTGGCCGTGAAACTCGGCGACCGCGATCTTGGTGTCATTCAGCTTGATCGCATCCTGGTTCTTTTCGTAGATGACGACAAAATGCAACGCGTTGTCATTCACCTCAAACTCGGCTGAAGACAGACCGGTTTCCCCATAGGATTTCGAGGGCTTGCCTTCGCCCAGGAGGAGTAACATATCCCGCGCTTTCTTTTCTTCATCAGAATTCGGATAGCGGGATACCACGTAATTCAATCCATCGATATACGCTTCCCGTCCGACCTGCGCGCCCATGCTCATGGCCTTAAGCAGATCAAACTTGGCCATGATCACATTGTTCAGGCCAAACTTGTGTTCGACATCCCCGATGCGTTGCAGTACATTTTCATGCTGACCTTTTTCAAACAGCGCATACGTTTCATCATAATAATCCATCAGCTGTTTCAACTCGGACTGCTGACTGGCTGCATAGTTGGGGTCAGACAAAACTTTCGCAAAACGTGAATTGGGATATTCCGCCAGGATGAGGGCCTTGTATTTTTCCACCCGGGCATGATCGCCTGCGGAAAGCGCTGAGAGATACAATTGATAATAGGCCTCCAGTTCTTCCGGTGCGTCAGGGTATTTTTCCAATAAGGATTCCAGCACCTTGATGGAGTTGTCAAAATCATCCAGCCTGTCGCGATACAGTTGCCCGAGCAGGAGCATCGATTTCCGGATCTGGTTGTGGGATAATGCGCGTGCGGAATCCGTTTTGGGTACATTCTTGAAGATGTCCTCGATCTCGCTTTGATACAACCCTACCTGGGCGACCTGACCGGGTTCGGATGAGGATTCGGCAGTGGATGCATATTGCGTAGCCAATGCACTTACCCGCCAGTAATCTGTCAGGGAAATGTCGCCCCACACCCTGTCGAATTCGCGTCGGGTTTTCTTGGTGCCTTTCGGATCAAACGCCCAGAAGATCGCGCCCGAACCGCTGCTCCCGCCTTTCGATCCGGCCAGTCCGGGTTGATTGGAAACCGCGACGGCAGATGGGATCCCTTTTCCAGAACCAGTATTCATCTTGTTTTTGGCAGCCTGTTCTTCCGCTTCTTGCTGTTGTTGCTTTTTGATCTGGCGGGCGATTTCCTTGAGTTCGTCCTCAGTTTTGAACGAAAGCATCAGCAAACTGTCCTGCAGGGTGATATTGCTCAGGTTGATCGCGATATCGCGCAAATTCTCGGCGAGCTTCTTGACCTGTTTGTACCGGGGATCCGTTTCCTTCATCACGCCGGCACAGGCTTTATACGCTGCTTCCGCGTTCACATAATCAAAGGTCTGGAAGTAAAGTTCGGCCAGCAGGTATTGGCTTTCAATGGCCTGGAAAGGATCATTGCCAATATTCTCCACGCTGAGCTCGAGATAGGTGATCGCACCCGGAATATTTCCGGCTTCCAGTTCAAGTGTTCCCATCAGGTAATAGATCCGACCCAGGGATTCCGCGTTCTTGTCATCCTTCAGCATTCTCTCCAACCGCTCCAGGGCTTCCGCCCGGCTCATCGTGTTGTTGCGAACGCCGGAACGGATAATGCTGAGTTCGGTATTGAACTCCATTTCATACTGGTTGCTGTAATCGAGCGCCTTTTGATAGTAGATGCCAGCCTGTTCATGATTGCCTGCCCTATCATGCAATTGGGCAATGATATAGCTGTAGCGGGCTTTCTCCTGTCGGCGCGGTGCGCGTTCGATGGCCACCTCGAGGAACGGGATGACCTGGGGAAAATTATTGCGTCGGATGTGATAGTAGGCTCTTACCACCGGAAGCCCTTCATGCACTGCTTTAGGCACTACATCATCCCCTTCCAGTCGACGAAGCTGGTAATCGGCGGCTGTCCAGTTCTCCCGCTCGATATAGGTTTTGGCGAGCCACATCACTGCTTCATCATACACAGGCTCATGGAGAAAAATGCCGGACAACTCGCCTTCCTCTTTGGCTTTGGCTCTGAGCTCGGCGGGGGTGGCATCATATTTAGTGTCGGAAGGCGTAGGCACTGTTGTCGTCCCATCCGGAGCTTTTGTGGTGCCGGGTCGAACAAGATCATCGGTGGGTTTGCCTTTCTTTTTCCGTTTGCGCAATTCCTTGTTATAGGCCTTCCTTTCCTTCTCTGCTTTTTTCCGGGCTTTCTGCAATTCCTTTTTCCGACGATTGGCTTCCTTGGCAGCGGAGGATTTTCCTGCTCGGCTGACTGATTTTTTGGATTTCTTTCCCTTGATATTGGCCCGTTTGCCATTGGGGAGGAATTCATCCATGTAAAATTCAAAGGCGTTCTCGGCCGCTTCGTAATCCTGCTGCAGGTAAAGGGATTTCCCGATCAACAGATAGCAATCATCCGACCAGTCGCTGTATTCGTGCAGGGTGACGACCACCGAAACCTTCTTGATTGCTTCATCCAGGTCGGCCTTGACGGCATCTGCATTGTCGACTGCGGCGTACTCGTAGAGGGGCAATAACTCGTTATAATTGTCCTGGTGCTGCTCCTCCAGTTTGACAATACTCATTTCGAGCAGTTCGTTGGCATTGAACCAGCCATTGTATTTCGCCGTGGTGTTGTGGTAGAATTGCGCTAATTTTGACTGGTCTTGCCGGCTTTTGACGGCCACACAACCACTCCCCAGTGCCAGGGCGATAATAATTAAGATGCTGTATTTCACGTTGTTATAAATACCTGACAAAATAATCCGGGAGTTTTAGCAGAGGAAGCGAACAGGATCAAGCTATTAACTGTTTCCGGGGCAAATTTATTTCAAAAAAACCGATTGGGACCCAGACGATGATGGACCAGGTCAATACCCGAAAGCGCAACTGGCGTACGATCTACCGCCTGGTACTCCGGAAGGATGAAACGCTCGAGGAGGTCGGATCCTACCGGCTGACCCTGTTGAATATCTATATCCTTCTGTCCTCCATCGTACTCGTAGCCATCGGCCTGACAGCCGTGGTGATCTTCTTCACGCCGCTCAAGCGGCTGATTCCCGGGTATGGGCAGCCGGATCAACACCCGGATTACATCACCCTGACCAAGAAAATCAATACCCTCGAGGCGGAGATCAAGGATTATAAACTGTACTATGATTCCTTCCGGCAACTGATCAGCGCCCCGGACAGCATCGATGCGCCGCCCATCGCCTATACCCAGCGAGTCAAACCGGCCACGACCCAGCCCGAACCTGAAGTGTCCCATGCCCATACGCATCAGCAGGAAAGCCGGATCACACCGCCTGTAACTGTCAATACCTCGCCGGCTACTCCGATCACTTTGCTCAATACCGCAGACTACAAATACCTGATGCCCCCGATCAGCGGCGTGATCAGCAATGGCTTTAATCCGGAAGGTGGCCACCTGGGCGTTGACGTTCTGGCGCCGCATGACACGCCTGTGAAGGCGATTTGGGATGGGCACGTCATCACCGCGGACTGGACGCTGGAAACGGGTTATACGATCGGGATCCAGCATGGCAATGACATGGTGTCATTTTACAAACACAACGCCAGCCTCCTCAAACGAACCGGCGCATTTGTTCGCGCAGGCGAAGCAGTGGCCATTATTGGCAATACCGGAAAATTGACTTCTGGTCCACATTTGCATTTTGAATTATGGCTACAAGGCAAACCGGTGGACCCTACCCGGTATATAGATTTTTAACTTTGATTGAATACCCGAATGGCCCTTCACTCTTGATCATCCCCTATCTTAGGGGTTTGGCTCCAAGTGACAAATCTTATGAATAATAAACCCAAACTTCAACCGGTCTTCAACGAAAAGGGCGAGACCATGAGTCCCATGCTGCCGGGTGAAGTGAAAAACTTTCTCATCGACATTGACGGTACGATCTGTGACGATATTCCGAATGAAGAGCCCGAGCGCATGGTCACCTGCCCGCACTACCCGGATGCGCTTGAGACAATCAATCGCTGGTACGACCAGGGACATATCATCACCTTCTTCACTTCACGCACAGAAGCCCATCGCGAGATCACGGAAACCTGGCTCAATCAATGCGGATTCAAGTATCACGGACTCCTGGTCGGAAAACCACGCGGCGGAAATTATCACTGGATTGACAACCACATTGTCCGCGCTACACAGTTCAAAGGCAAGTTCACCGATCTCGTCAAACGGAACAAAAAAATCGAAGTCTTCGAGCGATAATGATTAATCGTTCTTTTTCTTCAACAAATCTGTTATTGCAGATCCGATGTCCGGAAACTGAAATTTAAATCCGGCATTCCGCAATTTATCCGGGTGACCATTACAACTTTCGAACAGCGCATTGTGTAATTCCCCGAGCATAATGGCTAACACAAACCTCGGCACCGGCAGGATCGCCAATATGCCACCTCTGGTCTTGCTAATTGTTTTGACAAAAGTTTTGTTCGATACCGGATTTGGTGCGCAAGCCAGGTACGTTCCTCTATAGTTTGGGTCCTGGATAACCGCCATGTAAATGGAAACCACATCCTGAATGTGGATCCATGCATTGTATTGACGCCCCCAACCGAATGTGGTCAGAAATCCGAATGGCGCGGTTTGCAGGATCTCTTTCAGATATCCTTCCTTCATGCTCAACACCAGGCCTGTTCGAATGACGCAGGAGCGGATCCCGAGTTGCTCGATGCCATAGTGTGCGGCTTCCCATTGCTTGACGGTATCGACCATCCATTCCTGCTCATCCCCCAGCGAAGTCGTGTCCGAAACAGCTTGACGGCCTTTGTCTCCATAGATCCCGATGGCTGAAGCGCCCACATACACTTTGGGCTTGATGCGACCGGCCTCGATATATTTCCGGAGGGTGTCAGCACTTTGCGTTCGACTTTTCAGAATGACCTCCTTCCGCTTTGCGGTCCATCGTTTGCCTGCAATCGAGGCACCGGCGAGGTTGACCAGGGCATCGCATTCGATTGACCCCAGGAGATCAATCGTGCCGGCTGCCGGATCCCATACCATCTGTCCCGGACCGGGTGTGCGACTCAGGATCAACACCGTCCAACCCTGGCGTTCAGCCTCCGCCTTTAATGCACTGCCAATTAAACCGGTCCCGCCGGCGATGATCATTTTCTGGCCCATGAGGATCTAAACAGCGATTGGCTACGGATGGTTATCCGGAATCCGTCCCTGCTGGTCGGAACCTTCTGCCCGATCAATGAACCTGTTTATCTTTGAATGTATGGACAGGAAGGGATACATATCGGGTATATGGCTATGGATTATTGTGGTCATTGCATTCACCAGCTGTAAAACTGATCAATACACCGAAGGCTTTGCGATCACGCTCCGGCTGCCAAACGAGCCGGACGCCTTAAACCCGATCCCTTCACGCAGCACTCACGCGGCCCAGATCGAAAGCCTGATCCTTCTCCCCATCACCGAATACGACCCGGTGACCCTGGAATTAAGTCCATTGCTCATCAGTGAGCTTCCTGCCATCAAATCAAGGTCAGGTGAAGGCGCCCGTGTAACGTATGAAATGAATTTCCGACCGGAAGCCACATGGTCAGATGGCAAACCGGTGACTGGAGAGGATTACCTGTTTTCCCTGAAATGCCCGTATAATAAATACGTGAACGGAGAGTCATGGAAAAACTTCCTCGACTTCATTCATGATGCCGGGTTTGATCCGGATGATCCCCGGAAAGTATGGGTCTCCATCGACAGCAATCACCTCCAGGTACTGGATGTTTTGACCAACTGGAATCTCTATCCGGCGCATATCTATGATCCGGGGAAGGTCATGCAAAATTTCACCCTATCCACATTGCGGGATGCCAATCATGTGTATCCTCCCGATCAGGACAGTTTGCTTCGTCAATTTGCAACGGAATTTGAATCCCCGAAATTTATGCGGGAATCCATCACCGGTTCGGGCGCGTATGAACTCGATCAGTGGGCAACCGGCGAATTCATCCGTTTGCGTCGCGTTGAAAACTGGTGGGCTGATGCATTGAAAGATCCACCATCCCTTTTGAAGGCCTTTCCCCAGGAGATCACTTATCGCATCATTATTGACGCCGCGGCCGCGGAAGCTGCATTGAAAGCGGGTGATATTGACCTCATGGCGGAGGTACCGGCACAATCTTTTTTGCAACTGAAAAATGATCCGCAATGGCAGGATAAACTTCAATTTGCGACGCCTTCATTGCTCCAGGTCTACTATCTCGAACTGAATACGCGGGACTCTATTTTATCCGATCCGCGAATCCGGAAGGCATTGGCGCTATCGATTGATTACGATGGTATGATGCAACAGGTTGTCCCGGGTGGTCTGGCACAGCGTGCATTTGGTCCACTGCATCCTGCCCAATATGGTTACCACGAATCCATCGAGCCTTTAAAGCAGGATCTCAAGCAGGCGATTGAATTGATCCAGTCTGCCGGATGGTCAGACACCAATGGAAATGGCATCCCGGATAAAATTGTGGATGGTCAGCGTCGTGAACTGGAAATCCATTTCAAAACCACCAACAAGCAAGAAGGTCAAACGATCGCGAATATCATCAAGGAAAATGCTGCCCGTGCAGGGATCCGGATCATAATTGACATCGTTGAATCAAATCAATTCCACCAGGATGTCAGGCAATACAATTTTCAGATCGTGCCGTTACGGCTTGGCGCTTTTTCAAATCGATACAATCCGCACTCCCTGTGGCATTCTGAAAATAATGAACCCGGCGGAACACATCGCAGCGGATTCCATACGCCAGAACTGGATGAAATCATCGAAGGTGTCCAGTCGACAACCGATGCTAACGAGCGCAACAACCTGCTGTACCGATTCCAGGAAATCCTTTACGCGGAGCAACCGAATATTTTCCTGTATATCCCCCTGGAACGGATCATCGCTTCCAAACGGATTGAACTGATCACCAGTTCGCGACGTCCAGGTTATTTTGAAAATCTGATCCGCCCGTCCAATGAATCCTGATCGCTGATGTGGAAAGTCCTGGCCCGACACCTGCTCCGCGCATGCTTTCTGCTTGGCCTGATCTCCCTGGTCGCCTTTACGCTGAGCTTGCAGGTGCCGGGTGATGTCGTCCTCGATTATATCAGCATTGAAGAACGCGGATTTAATACTGCTGTCGACCCAAATGAACAACGACAAGCCTACACGCGGGTTGCGTCAAGGCGCGGCCTCGACCTTCCTGTATTTTACTTGAGCATCACTAAGCCCGAATACCCGGCTGCCCTGGAACGTATCCTGCCGGTTGGCGATCGCAAGGCATTGCGATCCTGGATTGATCAGACCGGCCAGGCTGATGTGGCGCTGCGGCTTCATCACGTGTTGCGCGAACTGCTTTCATACAGTTGTCCGGTGGCTGACACCCATCCTGACCTTGATCGCACCTGCAAACTCACGCACCGGGCGCTGATTGCCACAGGCATTGACGGGCTCAAAGCGCCTATCGGGGAATTACCGGCATTCACTTTTTCACCGGACATCCGGCAGCGCATTGCTGAATCACAAATCCTGGTCGCCAAACTGGATCATCATCAGCATGTACAACCTGCACTGATCCAATGGCCCGCAGTTCGATGGAATGGATTGCACAACCAATATCATCAGTGGATAAGCGGCCTGGTATTCTTCAAACCATTGATCTCTTTAGTGGATGGCCGCAACGCGTGGACGAAAATTGGCGAGGCACTGAAGTGGACGCTGCTGATGAATGGCCTGGCGTTGATCCTCGCGTTTGGCCTGGGCATCGGGATCGGGGTCTGGAGTGGCAAACGTCATGGAACGCGACGTGAGCAACTGGTCAATATGGTATTGTTCATCCTCTTTGCCTTGCCCTCCTTCTGGCTGGCCACCTTGCTCATTACTTTTTTATCCGCCGGGGACTGGCTGTCGATTTTTCCCTCTGGTGGTTTGGGTCCATATCAACGTGCGGGATCCGTATTTGAAAAATGGGGGATTATTCTCTGGCACCTGGTCTTGCCTGTAACCTGCATGGCGCTGGGGGCGCTGGCTTATGTGTCAAGGCAGATGAAGCAATCGGTGGTGCACCAGTATGAACAACCGTATGTGCGGTCATTTCGCGCGCAAGGCATCAGCGAGCGCACCATCCTGCGAAAGCATATTGTACCCAATGCTTTATTTCCGATCATCACCCTGGTTGGCAATTCCGTGCCGGCGTTGTTGTCCGGTTCACTGCTCATGGAAGTCATCTTCAGTATTCCGGGCATGGGTCGACTGTTATACAACAGTTTGCTGGCGCGCGATTGGCCGGTGGTATTTCCGCTGTTGATGCTGGCCGCGACGGTGACGATCCTATCCTATGTGCTCACGGATTTTCTCTACAAGTGGATGGATCCGCGGGTGAAAACGGCCACGGCATGAAAGGGGCAAAGCGATATACAAGCTTCCTCCCCGGATGGCAGGCGAATGTTTTTGCCCGCATGGCCTGGCTCTTCCTGATGGCAATGGTGCTATTGGCGCTGCTTGGTCCTTTCCTGGCGAATGATAAACCTTATTTCTGCCGACTTGAAGGCCAGACATACTACCCGCTCTTTTCCGGAAAAACGGAAGCCGAACTGTCCATCCTGCATCCGGAGTACTCGCCGGTCAACTGGCATACTACTCCTTTTGAAAAAATATGGAGAGCGCCGGTGCCATTCAGCCACCGAAGCATCGACCTGGTAACTGGAGCCTATAAGGCACCTCTTCATGCGCCGGTTGAACAAGCACGATTCAGACATTGGCTGGGAACGGATGCCATTGGCCGTGATGTGTTGGCGGGACTGATCCGGGGATGTCGCGTGAGTTTATTGATCGGATTTGGCGCCATGATCGTTGCGTTTTTAATCGGTGTTCCGTTTGGGGCTATCAGCGCGTATTATGGGAATAAAGACTTGCGATGGTCTTTTCCTCAATTGTTACTCTTCCTTCTGCTACTCTTTACTCTGGTGGTTGTTTTTCTGTCGACCTTTTCCTCCATTATAAAGGGGTTGCTTGTTATCCTGTTGATCATATTGTCTGGATGGGTGATGACCCGGCTTTCACGAACACTCCGAGGGCGAGTCCGGATGCCGGTTGATCATATGGTGATGGGCCTGATCAGTATCACGGATGGATTCCCGGCTTTGTTCCTGATTATTTTGATCGTTGCTTTGGTGCCGGTGAAAGGATGGATCGTGGTCATGCTCGTGATCGCTTTGTTGCGCTGGCCCACGATGGCGCGGTATATGCGGGCTGAGGTGTTCAAGATCAAAGCCGCGAATTATTTTCAATCTGCCCAACTGCTCAATATTCCTTCAGGCCAGATATTGACGCGGCATGTTGTTCCGTATGCGCTGCGCCCGGTGATGATCTCGTTTGTCTTTGGAGTGGCATCAGCTATTCTCGCCGAATCTTCTTTGTCCTTTTTAGGCTTGGGCATGCCGACTGATGAGATCAACTGGGGTCGATTACTCGCGCAGTCGCGGAATCATTTCAGCGCGTGGTGGCTGGTTGTGTTTCCCGGGTTGGCGATTTTCTTAACCATGCTTTCCCTGTATACGATTGGAAATGTTCTGGAGCCAGGAAGGAAGGGGAATCGGTAATCAGTAATCAGTAATCAGTAATCGGTAATCGGTAATCGGTGTTCGGTAATCGGTAATCGGTAATCGGTAATCGGTAATCGGTAATCGGTAATCGGTAATCGGTAATCGGTAATTAGAAAAATATTTTTTCCAATCCGGAATTCATAATAATTAGAAAATTATTGCTGTGGACTTGCCGCGTTAGCGGCAACTGCTTGGTAGCATCGCGAGCCGCGATGCGAAACCAGGGCCGTAGGTCCTGATGCTCAATGTTTGGTCATCAGAGAATTGTGAGAAATTATACTGGTTGTTTGTTAAAGGCTGAATGGCAGAACCGGCTGATTTGACTTCGTAGAAGTCACAGTATGTTAGCAAAGGGGGTTCAAAATTATCACCACGATCTCAGCGAGGTTGCAGTATCCGGTACATTGTAAACTAAAATTGAACAGGAAAAACCTGGCAGTTTCAGTTTTTACCTTTCAGTTTTTAGATTTCTTCCTCGCTTTTGGCGGCAGTAGCCCCGACGATGTTTTTCCGGATTTATACTCACCATCCTTCCCGACTTTGGTCTGGGCAGTCTCGGCAGGACAGCCCGAACCCCGGCTGCAGGCGGGGGCTGAAAGGGCGATAAACAGGGCAAAAAGGAGGCTCAGTGTGCTCTTCATGGCGTAAAAATAGGCGTTTTAGGGGTTCAAAAAGGGGAAAAGTCAATAAAAACAGGGGTTTCAGCCATTTTTTCATGTATAAAACTTGTTTGTAATATATCAGCGATATACTTTTACCCCCGAATTTATTATTTCACTTAATTCAATCGAAAATGAACAAAGGCGATTTAGTTGAAGCCATTGCCAAAGGTTCTGGTCTGACCAAGGCGGATGCCGGTCGTGCACTGGATGCTACTCTGGATTCCATCACCAAGACGCTGAAAAAAGGCGACAAAGTGACCATCCCGGGTTTTGGCACGTTCTCCATCACCAAGCGCGCTGCCCGTACGGGTCGCAACCCGGCTACTGGGGAAACGATCAAAATCAAAGCCAAGAAGACTCCGAAATTCAAAGCCGGTGCCGGTTTGTCCGACGCCGTGAACAAATAAGGGTTTTCTCCTTTGATCACACACGCACTCGCAAGAGTGCACCAATGAAGAAGGCACTCTGGACACGGATTGCCTTCTTCTGTTTTCAGTCATAGCCTTATACCCCCATCCCATGTCCAACCTTGATGAATTACGCCAGCTGACCAGCCAGGTGCGGCGCGATATTATCCGCATGACGCACCAATGTCAAAGTGGTCATCCCGGCGGCTCACTCGGGTGCACCGAATTTATGGTCGCCCTCTATTTCCACCACCTTCGCCATTCACTCCCCTTTTCGATGGAAGGAAAGGGTGAAGACATTTTCTTTCTGTCCAACGGCCATATCTCACCGGTCTGGTACAGCGTCCTATCCCGAAGCGGCTATTTTCCCATTGATGAAATGGCGACGTTCCGGAAAATCGATTCCCGTCTGCAAGGCCACCCGACTACCCATGAAGGCTTGCCCGGTGTGCGCGTGGCATCCGGTTCATTAGGCCAGGGTCTTTCCGTCGCCATCGGCGCCGCCATCGGCAAACGGATCAGCAATGACCCCGGGATGGTGTATGTGCTCACAGGCGATGGCGAATTGCAGGAAGGACAGGTCTGGGAAGCCATGATGTCGGCCGCCCACCACAAGGTGGATAACCTCATCGCTACGGTCGACTGGAACGGCAAGCAGATCGATGGCCCAACCAGTGAAGTCATGTCACTCGGCGACCTTGAAGCCAAATGGAAAGCGTTTGGCTGGATCGTCCTCCAGATGGATGGCAACAACCTGGAAGAAGTGATCGACACCTTGGGCCAGGCGAAAAAACTCTCCGGTAAAGGACAACCCGTGGTCATCCTGATGAAAACCGTCATGGGCGCCGGTGTTGACTTTATGGAAGGGGATCACCACTGGCACGGTGTGGCGCCAAACGACGAACAGAAGGACAAAGCACTGGCGCAGCTGGAGGAGACGCTCGGGGACTACTAGAGAGAAAGAGAATAAGAGAATAAGAGAATAAGAGAATAAGAG
>AERA01002209.1_pt1 | contig 18646 bp, 16 predicted proteins | sample 267968 | NCBI WGS metagenome assembly AERA01 (sample SAMN02954363, study PRJNA61401) | activated sludge metagenome | biome: terrestrial; feature: wastewater treatment plant; material: activated biomass; isolation source: activated biomass of an industrial wastewater treatment plant | reverse complement strand
GGTATGGGAAATCCCGATGATTACAAGGCGGGTATTATCCGGATCCAGACCGGGGAGAAAATTGTTCGGAACGCGTTTCTCTACAGGCTGGTGGAGAGTCTGTATAGCAGGACGGAAAGCATGCTCTCCCGCGGCCAATTCCGGGTGAAAGGAGATACGGTGGATATCGCCTTGCCATATGTGGATTATGGTTACCGGGTGAGTTTCTATGGCGATGAGATTGAAGAGATCGACATTATTGATATCCACTCCGGGCAGCGGATGGAAAAATTGAGTCATGCTGCCATTTTCCCCGCCAATCTTTATGTCGCGCCGCGGGATCGGTTGAAGCATATCATCCGGGACATTGAAGATGAATTGTTCAAGCAGCACGAATATTTCATCCGCGAAAACCGGATGCTGGAAGCCAAGCGCATCAAGGAGCGCACAACCCTGGACCTGGAGATGATCCGGGAGTTGGGCTACTGTACGGGAGTTGAGAATTATAGCCGGTTTTTTGATGGGCGGGAACCGGGTACGCGGCCATTCTGCCTGCTCGATTATTTTCCGGATGATTACCTGATGGTGATTGATGAAAGCCATGTCACGCTGCCGCAGGTCCGCGGAATGTGGGGTGGTGACCGGGCCCGGAAGATGAATCTCGTCCAGTTCGGGTTTCGATTGCCATCCGCGCTGGACAACCGGCCATTGAATTTTTCTGAATTTGAAACGCTGATCAACCAGGTTATATATGTCAGCGCCACGCCGGCGGATTACGAACTGGAACAAACCGGCGGGGTAGTGGTCGAACAGATCGTGCGGCCAACCGGATTGCTGGACCCGCCGATTGATGTGCGGCCGAGTATCAACCAGATTGATGACCTGCTGGATGAAGTGCAGGAGCGGATCAAGGCGGGCGAGCGCGTGCTGGTGACCACCCTGACGAAACGCATGGCGGAGGAGCTAAGTAAATATTTTTTGAAACTGAATATCCGGTGCAAGTACATTCACGCGGAGGTGGAGACCATGGAGCGGGTGGAGATCCTGCGTGATTTGCGGTTGGGGGATTTTGATGTGTTGGTTGGGGTGAATTTATTGCGCGAAGGACTGGACTTGCCGGAAGTTTCTCTCGTAGCCATCCTGGATGCGGATAAAGAAGGTTTCCTCCGCAATGATCGTTCACTGACCCAGACCGCGGGACGTGCAGCACGGAATGCAAATGGCCTGGTGATTTTCTATGCGGACAAGATCACCGCGTCCATGCAAAAGACCATAGACGAAACGAATCGTCGCCGGTCGATCCAGATGGCGTACAATGAAAAGCACGGTATCACGCCGCAGACCATCAGTCGGACGCGGGAAGAAATATTAGCCCGCAAATCGATCCTGGATATCCGTGAGGGCAATAAAAAGGCGTATGTCGGCAATGATCTCGAACCTTCACTTGCTGCGGATCCGGTGCTGAATCTGCTGTCGCGCGAACAGATTGAGAAAATGGTTTCGGATACCGAGCGCAAGATGAAAGAGGCCGCGAAGGACCTCGACTTTATTACAGCGGCGCAATATCGGGATGAGATGCTGGCGTTGAAGAAAAGACTGAAATAAAGTAAAAACTAAAAACTAAAATTTAAAATCTGGTTTCTGGAATATGAGAAGGCTCCCTCCTTCGCTCAAGTAGGTAAGAGGGTAAGAGATGTCCGGGACTGAGCTTCGGAGGTGGAGAAGGTCAAAGCTGAGGAAGACTAAAGTTGCGTGACTGGAATGTAAATTTTTCTAAATTTGCCACGCATAACACCGCGAAACACGCTCCATTACCACCCACACCTTATGAACTATCGAGAGCGTGTCAAAGCAAGAAGGGATTAAAACCGGTACTGCCGCAATGGTACCAACTATACCGGTTTATCCAGGATTAACATTGTCGACCCTCCCGGAGCAAGAATGTTGTTTATTCCGGGGTCAGGATCTATATGGGATTGATCTTTTTATTAGTGTTAATTTAATATATAACGCACATGAAAATTGGTGTTTACGTAGATGCGGAGAATATCAGGCGCACGGGAGGGTATGGCATCCGGTATGATGTTCTTCGGGAATATGTTTCCTTGTTTGGCGACCCGATCCGCATGAATTCCTATATGTCCATTGATGAAAGCCGCATGCGGGCCGATTATGATTACCGAGACCGGACAAACGGTTTTCTGAGCATAGTGCGGAGCTATGGGTTTAAAGTGATCACCAAAGCGATCCGGTGGTTTGAGGATGAGGATGGCGGCCGAATCGGCAAGGCCAATGCCGACCTGGATATGGCCGTTGATATCCTGTTGCAAAGCCGGAACCTCGATACCATCTTCCTGCTCACCGGCGATGGCGATTTCAAGCGGGTGGTCAGTGCGGCACAGAACCTGGGTATCCGGGTCGAGATCATTGCTTTCCGCTTTATCAGTCGTGATCTCATGCATGAGGCCGACCAGTTCTTGTCCGGCTTCCTGATCCCCAATTTATTGCCGGTTCAGGATCAGCGCCCGGAAGACTGGGGAGCAATCGGATGTCGTTGTCGTGGCTACGTTTATTCAGTCCAGGATGGATATGGATTTATGAAGTATCTCGATATTGACCTGCAGACCTGGCGGGATATTTTCTTTCACTTCTCGCAATTGCCCGAGCGCCATTATGTCAACCTGGATGATGTCTTTGAATTCACCATCGAGGATTCACCGCGCGATGAAGGCGGTATCCTGGCGACAAATATGCAGGTGATGCATTCACGGCATTATGTGCCCCATGACCGGCCATCGCAGCCGCAGCAGCCGGCGCCGGCGCAGCCGAATCCTTGATCGGTGTTCGGTGTTCGGTGTTCGGTAATCGGTAATCGGTAATCGGTAATCGGTAATCGGTAATCGGTATTCGGTATTCGGTATTCGGTATTCGGTATTCGGTATTCTAGTAAAAATGGGATACAAATTAAATCTTTGATTTAATTTGAACATTCACTACTCACTACTCACTACTCACTACTAACTATTCACCGCTCATCCCCCGCCAGCTCCAGGAATTCACTTTCCGAGAGGATCCGTACCGTACCGAGCTTTCTAGCTTTCTCGAGTTTTGAGCCCGCGTTTTCGCCGACAACCAGAATGTCGAGGTTGCTGCTCACGGCGCTGAGATTCTTTGCACCGAGGGATTCGGCAAGTTCCTGGGCTTCTTTGCGTCCCATTTGAGTTAGGGTGCCGGTAAAGAGGATGGTCTTGCCGGAAAAGACACCATCTGTCACCGCGACTTTCGGTTTATCGGCGGCAGTTTGTTTCAGGTTGACACCAAGAGATTCCATTTCACTAAGCATGGCGATATGCTTCGGGTCGGAAAACCAGGTAGATGCATTTTCGGCCACGACAGGTCCGATGTCTTTGATCGCTGTATAATCTTCCAGTTTCCAGTCCGCCAGGTCAAGCACGTGCCTGATCCGTTCCGCAACCAGTTTGGACGCGCGTTGACCCAGGTGATGAATGCTTAAACTATGCAGCAGGCGATGGATCGGGTTCCCCTTTGCTTTGTCAATAGCCTGTTTCAGTTTTTCGGCCGACTTTTTGCCAAACCCGTCCAGTTGGGCAATCTGGTCGTAGTCCAGTTTATAGATATCCGCCAGGTCTTTGACCCAACCGAGGTCATAAAACCGCAGGATATATTTTTCGCCAAACCCGTCAATGTCCATTGCGTCTTTGGAGACATGAAAGATCAGTCGCTGTAAAACGCGTGCCTTGCATTCATAATTTGGGCAGCGCCATGCAGCTTCGTCTTCCTCGCGGACCAATGGCGTGCTGCAGGACGGACATTTTTTCGGATAGCTCACTTTTTTCTCCTCGCCGGTACGGAGTTCAGGAAGGGACTTGACGATATAGGGGATGACATCGCCCGCGCGTTCGATCAGGACCTGGTCGCCGATGCGGATGTCTTTTGATTTGATGAAATCTTCATTGTGCAACGAGATGGAAGAGATCGTCGCGCCCGCCAGAGACACCGGTTCTACTTTTGCAACGGGTGTGATGGAACCGATCTTTCCGATCTGGTATTCGATGTCCAGCAGTTTGGTCGTGGCTTGTTTGGCCTGGAATTTATACGCAATGGCCCATCGCGGGTGGTGGCTGGTGTAACCGCATTTGGCCTGCAGTTCAAAGTCATCCACCTTGATCACCATGCCATCGATCTCATAGGCAAAGTCATCGCGGATCTCCGCCCAGTGATTGCATTGTTTGATCACCTCATCGATGCCTTTGCATAATTTTTTCTCACCGCGCGATACTTTGAACCCGATATCCCCGAGAAAATCAATCGCGTCGTGATGCGATTTGATTTTTCCCAATACATCATTTCCGTTTTGGTCAACCGCGTAACCCAATTGGAAAATGAATGCATCGAGCTGCCGACGGGCTGTTTCGGACGGATCTTTTGTGCGCAATCCGCCCGTTGCGCTGTTCCGGGGATTGGCGAGCAGAGAAAGCCCTTCTTCCTCCCGGTATTTGTTGATGGCTTTAAATCGTTCCTTCGCGATCACCGCTTCTCCGCGGATCTCTGCCCGCACAATTTTCTTTGTGGAGAATTTTGCTTCCAGTGGAAGGGAGCGAATGGTCCGGGCCTGGATGGTGATCTCTTCGCCTTCCGTGCCATTGCCGCGTGTTGCTGCGCGAACAAGCAAGTCATTTTCATAGACCAGCGCAATGGTGCCGCCGTCAAACTTGGGTTCAACGGTATACGCGATATTCTCTTTTCCGGTAAGTTTCCGCACCTGGGTGTCAAATTTGACCAGGTCATCCGCATTGTAGGAATTGTCAAGGGAGAGCATCGGGGTGAGATGCGCCACAGTCGCGAAATCATCAGTCAGGTCGCTGGAAACGCGTTTGGTAGGGGAGTCTGCTGATGCTTTTTCGGGAAATTTATTCTCCAGCGCCTGCAGCAGTTTGTAGAGGAGATCAAATTCAAAGTCGCTCAACAGTGGATCATCCAGTACATAATAACGGTACTCATGAAAGCGGACCAATTCCTCCAGCGGTTTGAGATCTTTGGCCGTCAGGTGCTCGATGTTTTTATGGGCCAGGTACTTTTTGCTCTGGTCGAAGAAGTTCTTTTGCTGCTCAGTCGTGTAGGGCATGCGGTAAAGATAATGAGGGGTCTCATCACTATCTTTATCCAATGAACCCCATTACTGAAGACACCCCCGCCATCCTGCAAAGCCAGGCGGTCATCCGCTTCCAGGACTGTGATCCGTACAGTCATCTCAACAATGGCGCATACCTCGATTACTTTATGAATGCGCGGGAAGACCAGGTGCTGGCGGCATACGATTTCGACATCTACGCGTACAGTCGCACCACCGGGTTGGGGTGGGTGGTCACCCAAAACCAGATCGCCTATATTCGACCGGCTTTGCTAATGGAAACAGTTTTCTTTGAAAGCCAACTTATCGAATCACGTCCCAAGTTTCTCAAAGTCGAGATGCGTATGCGGGATGGTGCCGGAAAACTGAAATCACTCTTATGGGCCCAATTCATTCATGTCGACATCATGGCGGGGAAGAGTGTTCCACACAGTGCAGAGCTGCAGGCTATGTTTGATCACGTCCATCGACCGGTGGAGGAACAGGATTTTAATGAGCGGTTGCGGGTGTTGAATACCCCTTGATTTGCAGTGCAAATAATTCCCCTGGAGGGGAAGACACCCGCCAAATGAAATTTTCCTGATCAAAAGAAGGGTGATTTTTTTTCTTACGCTCTTACGTTCTTACGATCTCTCTTACTCTCTTACTGTCTTACTTTCTTGCTTTCTTACTGTCTGCTATCCTTACTCCCATAATTCCTTGGTTATCCCTGGCGCCTTTAACATCCAAAAACAGCGCCCACAGCGCATCGAGATCCTCCTCCGCATCCTCACCCGGAAAAAACGGAGGTAAGAATCGCACCACCTTGTGTTCATAATCAAACTGGCAGGGGATGATGGGCACGCCTGCAGCACGCGCCATATAATAGAATCCGGTTTTGAAGTTGGACACTTTCTTGCGTGTGCCTTCCGGGGCAATGGCAATGGCGAATTCTTCATGCGCGCGAAAGAGTTCGGCAACCTGGTCGACGAAGCCGGTTTTTTGTTTTCGATCCACCGGTTTCCCACCGGTCCAGCGAAAGAAGAAGCCGAACGGACCGTCGAAGAGTTCTTTCTTTCCAAGGTAGTACACCTTTCGTTTCATGGCCGAGCGCACCAGCAATCCCAGGAAGAAATCTTTCCAGCTGGTGTGGGGTGCCACGGCAATAATGTATTTCTTCACCTCCACCGGCACGATGCCTTCAATCCGCCAGCCAAGAAGTTTCAGGATGACACCGCTTCGATACTGCATGGGATAAAGATAGGCGATGGGTCATAAGGAGGGAGCCCATCGGGTGGCAATCCACACCTTTCATGCGATTGTGGAAAATTTTTTTTGCAACGAAGTCTGCTCGTTATCAGGCGTTTTCAATCCATGAGATGTTAAAGTCGAAAAAAAATAGCTGCGGCTATTCTAATGCGGTTTGATACATAGAAAGGTGAAGTTGAACTTGTTATCTATAGCTGAAATTTACAGTATGAAAATGTGACCCGGTAACGTGTTCGCATCGCGTCGCATACAGATACAAAAAGTGCACATGTATGAAATGGGATGAACGGCGCAAATGTCAACAGATATCGTATGTTTGGGGCCGTTTTGGTTATATTTACCAAGACTAACTGTATAATCCCATACAATCGTTTGCATGGAGTACGGAACGAAACCCAACCTGACATATCCCGAGTTGGTCTCCGTGTTCGAGAACATCATTTTACACGGCGCCCCCGCTCACTGGGACGAAAAAGAATATTTGCAACTGATCCGCTATTATCTCGCTGAATCGCTCACCGAGAAAGCGCTTGAAGTTTTGGATTACGCGTTGCAGTTCTCTTCCCATCACCCGGACCTCTACGTTCTCAAGTGTCGCCTGCTGATGCAGGAAGAAGAGTATCGCGAATCGGATCGAACACTTGATCAGGCACTCAACCTCTATCCACATCATCCGGAGTTGCAGTTGATGAAGATCAAAGTCACTGCTCAACTGGGTGATTTTGACCAGGCCTTTTCCATGGTCGACAACTGTACGGGTCAAATGACCCTGAAGTCCTGCGTGGATCTCTACCTGGCTGAAGCGTATATCTACGAATGCATGCGCGACTACGACCAGATGTACGGCAAGCTCAAGGACGTCCTCGTGATCGATCCGAAGAATGAGGAAGCGCTGGAGCATATCTGGGTCTGCGTGGAATGGTCGCGGATGTACAAGGAGAGCATTGACTTTCATCACCGCCTGCTCGACCAGGATGCCTATAATCACCTGGCCTGGTATAACCTGGGTCACGCCTATAACTGTGAGGGTGATTATCGCAACGCGATTCGCGCACTGGAGTACAGCTTTATCGTCAACCCGGAATTCAAGAACGGATACCTGGATTGCGCGGAGTTATGCTGCCAGTTGAAAGATCATCACAAGGCCCTGCATATTTACCAGGAATTATTGCAACGTTTTGGCCATCAGCAGGACTATCTGGTTCCGGCGGCAGAATGTATGCTCAAGTTGCGGAAATATGCCCTGGCCAAGGAGTGTCTGATCGAGGCCCTGAAGATTGACCAGTACATTGACGATGTTTACTACCTCCTCGGCATTTGTTACGCGCGGGAAGGGAACTACGCCAATGCCATCAGCTCATTGATCAAGGCCATCCGGCTCGATGATCGCCGCGAGGAGTATTACGCGGAGCTCGCCTATTGCTATGAGAAAACCAAGCAATACGGTAAAGCTGATTTCTACTACAGCAAATCCACCGAAACAGGCCCCGAGGAAGAATCCTACTGGCTGTCCTATGTGAAATTCCTGATGCGCCGGAACAAGCTGGAGAAAGCATTGGATATCCTGGAGCAGGCAGATGAATTCACCGTCGGCGCCAGGCTTACATATTGCAAGGCAGCTTGTTACTTCCGGCTGAACAAGAAGAAGGAAGCCATGACCGTACTGGAGGAGGTGCTGCCCGAAGATTTCGACGCGCACAAGATCTTCTTCAAACTGGCGCCGAAAGGGAAGACCGATCGCGATATCCAGGCCATGGTCCGGTACTTCGCGCTCGAAGAGAATTTCTAGAAAATCGACACTGCATAAAAAACAACCCGGCCTTGGTGACAAAGCCGGGTTGTTTGCTTTTACAGGTTGTTGTGGGTCTGATTAGTTGCTTCCCAGCAGCGGATCCGATAATGACTTGAACGCGTTCAACCCGCATTCCAGGAACGCCTCATATCCTTTCACATCGGGATCATAGCCACGGGGTGTGGCAAGGACTTGTTGTTCCGGAGACATGATGACGTACAAGGGTTGGGAATTCTGATTGAAGTTGACGACCTGGAAATCCGTCCATTTCTGACCGATGGTTCGGATCCGTTTGTCCGTGACAGCGGACTTCAGCAGGGTGTCGATCTCCTCCTTATCGTCGACATACAGGGATACAAGCACAAAATCGTTGCTGATCTTGTCCCGGATATTGTCTCTCACCCAGATATGTTCTTCCGTTTTCCGGCAATTGACACAACCATACCCGGTGAAGTCCAGCAGGATCGGTTTGTTTTGCTCTTTGGCGTACGCGACGCCTTCATAGTAGTCGTGAAAGCAATCCAGGTTGTTGGCACATTTTCCAAGTGATGCATAACGGGCTTGTAATTCCGGATCTACGTCTGGAACAGGCTTGAAAAAGTTATAATGGGCAGGTGGCGCGAGTCCGCTCATCATGCCCAATGCGTTATATGTGCCTGTTCGCTCGCTAGGCAACAATCCCATCGCGAGATAAACGGCCAGCGCTAAAAACCCGAGCCCCAAGGTTGCCGGCAGCGGTTTCAATTTTCTTCCGGGAGAGTCGTGCGGGAATTTGATCAACCCGAACAGGTAGGCCGCGATCCCCAGGGCGATCAATACCCACAAGCCCATGAAGAGCTCATATCGCAGGATACCCCAATGCGCTGTCATATCCGCGACGGACAAGAATTTGAGGGCCAATGCCAATTCGAGGAAACCCAATACGACTTTGACCGAATTCATCCATCCGCCGGAGCGCGGCAAGGAATTCAACCACGCCGGAAACGCAGCAAACAATCCAAAAGGAATGGCGAGCGCGAGTGAAAAGCCAAACATCACAGTCGTCGGTCCCATATAGCCCTCACCCGCCGCTTCCACCAACGCGGATCCAATAATCGGACCCGTACAGGAGAAGGACACAATGGCCAATGTGGCCGCCATGAAAAATATGCCGAGCAAACCGCCTTTGTCCGCCATCGCATCACTCTTGTTGCTCCAACTGCTGGGCAATGTCAGTTCGTAGAAACCAAAGAAGGACAACGCGAAGACGACGAAGATCACGAAGAACGCGGTATTGGCAATCGGATCCGTTGATAATTCATTGAGAAAGCCGGGACCAAACAACACCGTGACCAGCATACCCAGCACCACGTATATAAAAATGATGGAAGCACCATAAATGGCGCCATTGTGCCAGCCTTTTCGCTTGGTGTCCTTGGTGAAGAAACTCACCGTCAACGGGATCATCGGGAAGACACACGGAGTTAACAGCGCCAGCAAGCCGCCGATAAATCCGAAAAAGAACATCCAGGCCAGGTTATCTCCTTTCTTTTCCTCCACGACACCGCAATCGCTGAGTGGATCTTCAAACGTGGATTTGATACTCGCTATCGACTGATCAATGTAACCGTCTTCGGTGATCGGTGGCCCCACCAGGTCTTCATTGGAGACCAGTTTTCCGGTCGCCAGGTCAATGGTAAAATCAATCCACTCCGGCGCAAGGCAACGCGTGTCATTGCAAGTCATGAATTCGACTGAACCGGAAACCAGCGTCGGTGATGCAGCGTTTACCTGCTGCACAAATCGGGCGTCATTTTTGAGCTTGACCAGTTTCATGTCAAAAAACTTGTCGTGCTCTTCAATACGTTTTGAACTGTATTGAGATGTTTCACCGGTCAGCGCATATCCTTCTGCTTCGGGCCAGGTGAATGAGGTTGGGATCGGCCCGCCATCTGAATAATCACCTAAAGCATAAATATGCCAGCCCTCGTCGATTTTGGCTTCAGCTATGATATCGTAGGTGTCGGACCCGGTTTTTTGAGCGGAAAATGTCCAGCTCACCGGCATGAAAATGCCCGGCTTGGCCGGATCATCGGTCGTCACCGGTGGAACATCACCAAAGACAGCGGGAGCAGATTCTTCGCTTACAACGATGTCGGGAGATTCGCTATCCTTTTTTTTTCGGCAGGCGCTTCCTCTTTTTTCGGGTCAGCGGAAGCGGTTGATTTCGTTTGGGCATTGTCTGCTCCACTGTCGCCTGATGCCGGTGCGGTCAGTTCAAATTCATGATCCGTCGGTGGCAGGCAACGATCATCATTACAGGTCATGAAATTGATATAGCCTGTAATCGGTTTCGACGCGTCCGTCACCTTGATCTTTTGTTCGATCGTATAATAGCTGACGAACTTGGTGACATTCATTTCAAAAAACTTGTCGAACGCCTTTTTCGCATTATCTGACTCTTTGTTTTTCCCTACCAGTTCGAAATGGGAGCCGGGATCAAAATTCACGGTGGTGGCGATCGGCCCTTCATCGCTTTCGAGATGCTGCGAGTAGACCCACCAGCCGTTGTCGATCGTGGCTTTGGCCACAAACAGATATTGGCCTTTACCATCGGGTTTCAGGCTGACATCCCATTTAACCGGATTGTATAGCTGGGCGGAGGCGGAAAGACTGAAAAGCGCGGCCAGGAGGAAAAAAAGAATTCGCATTGGATTGGCGGGTTTAGACAAGCGAGACAAAAATAGTTTACTTGAGTTGAAGGAGGCAAACCCTTTAATATAACCTTAACGGGAAATGCCGATTAAATGCCCTGATTTACAGCGAAATGTGACAAAAGTGACAGATTACCCCGCGATCACCGGGGCTGCGGCGTAAAGGGACTGGAATAATTTGAGCCCATCGGCATTGCCTAAAATGGGTTCGGCGGCCCGTTCCGGATGCGGCATCATGCCAAACACATTCCGGGCTGCATTGCATATCCCGGCAATGTGATCTACGGCGCCATTCTCACTGTCGTATTCACCGCGTTCATTGACATACCGGAACAGGATCTGGTCATTGTCCCGAAGGGATTTCAATGTCGCTTCATCGGCGTGATAGCGGCCATCGGCATGGGCCATGGGCATTTTGAGGATTTCACCTTGCCGGCATTCGCTGGTGAGCAGGGAGTTGGTCGTTTCGACTTTCAGCCTGACATTTTTTGAAATAAATTTCTGATCCTGGTTCCGCAGCAGGACGCCGGGCAGCAGGTGCGATTCACAGAGGATCTGGAATCCGTTGCAGATGCCCCAAACTTTCCCGCCCTCATGGGCAAACTTGATCACCGATTGCATGATCGGGGAGAACCGGGCGATCGCGCCGGCTCGCAGGTAGTCTCCGTAGGAGAATCCACCGGGCAGAATGATACAATCCTGTGGTCAGGTCGTGGAGATTAGTCTCCTTGTGCCACAACTCCTGCACTTCAGCGCCCAGGACGGTGCCGAGGACGTGAATCATGTCGTGATCGCAGTTGGATCCGGGGAAAATGACGACGCCAAACTTCATTGAACGAAAAGTTAAGTCCACACAAAGGTATGAAATGCCCCAGGGACATCCATCTGGAAGCAATCACAATAAATCACCAAAAGAGTACATTTCACTCCAAATTCCTGAAGTATGAAATCATTCCTGGCCACCACACTCTATATGCTCTGGGTCCTGGCTGCTCCAATGTGTCCCGCGACCAGGCTGAGCCCGCGACCTTGCCTGGCAAAATGGGCCTGCCCTCAACTGAGGAAATGCAGGCAGAGGGCAGTTCCACACGGACAGATTTGGATCTCGTCGACAAGAAGATCATACGTAATGGCGTTTTGACGCTTTCCGTTTCCGATGCGTTGCAAACGCGGCAATCTGTGGAAGCAATCATTCGGGATTTCGGCGCGTATGTCAGCCATGAGCAACTGGACAATAATGACTACCAATCCAACTATTCCATCCAGATCCGCGTACAGGCCGATCGGTTGGATTCCATGGTGGCCGCATTGGAGGGATTGGACGGGACGGTCACGTATAAATCCATCCAGGCGCGTGATGTGACGGAAGAATTCATTGACCTGGAAACCCGGCTTGGCAATAAGAAGGCCTATCTCGAGCAGTACCGGTCACTCCTGAAAAATGCGCGGACAATAGAGGATATCCTCAAGGTGCAGGAACAGATCCGGGTACTGGAGGAAGAAATTGAAAGCGTCACCGGCCGGCTCAATTACCTGTCCAACCAGGTCGAATTAAGCACCCTGGAGTTGACGATCCATCAGCAAAAGGATTTTGTGTACCGGCCTGACCGGAAGATCAATTTCATGGAACGGTTGAAGGACTCCTTATCGTCCGGCTGGTTTGTCTTCGTGAATTTCATGCTGGGCGTCATCACCTTGTGGCCATTCTGGATCCTGGTGGTGGTGATGATCGTGCTGTGGAGGAGATTTGCCCGGCGGAAAAAAGGTGAATCTGTGCCAAAACCCTGATGTTTGTGCCCGAGATGGAAGAATGGCAGCTTGAATTTGAATGGCTCCGGGTTCGCCACTGGCTCCGGGATCGCTTTGGGCGCAAGGAATTGCCGGATATGAACGCGGTGCTTTTTCTCGTGGGCATGCAGGAGTTGGGGAAATACCAGGTCCAGTTTTCGAAGGAAGAAAAACAGGACCTGATGCACATCGCCATTTGCCATTTACTGACCGAGGACGGGTATTTTGAATTCGAGGGCATGGACGCGGATGGCTGGCCGCACTGGAAGCCACTTATTCCATTTGATATCAAGGGCGTAGAGGCGCAGGAGCTCCTCTTGCGTCGGAAAGTCGTGGAGTATTTTGCACCTTTGCTGTCCGATCCGGAAAAATCATGATCATGAAACGTTTGGATTTTCGCCTGTTGATGCTCCCCGTCAGTATACTGTCTCTTTGTTCTGGGGCTGCGGTGGCAGTCAAAAAGAGTACAAGGCCGTGATCTCCACCGATTATGGAGATATGACGGTGGTGTTATACAATTCGACGCCCAAGCATCGCGACAATTTTGTGAAGCTGGTGAAGGAAGGGTTTTATGATGACCTGTTGTTTCATCGCGTGATCAACCAGTTTATGATCCAGGGTGGTGATCCGGCATCGAAGAATGCGGAAAGCGGTGTGCCCCTGGGGACCGGCGGCCCGCCTTACCAGATTGATGCGGAAATTGGTTCCCCGCATATACGGGGCGCGCTGGCGGCAGCACGTACACCGAACCCGGAAAAGAAATCCTCGGGCAGCCAGTTCTATATCGTAACCGGCAAACCGGTCTCTGCCCAGGAGCTGGATCAGGTCGAAAAAATGAAGAAGATCAAGTACAATGACGTCCAGCGAAAACTTTATATCGAGCAAGGCGGTTATCCCAGCCTGGACATGGAATACACGGTCTTCGGTGAAGTGATCTCCGGCATGGAGGTCGCGGACAAGATCGCTGCCCTGGACAAGGACGCGCGGGATCGACCGATGCAGGATGTCAAAATGAAAATCAAACTCATCAACGATTGATAAACGTGAGAACAATTTCTTTTTTCTTTTTCATGATCTTGGCGAACACCTTGACCGTTGGTCAAACTTCAGCCGATGCACAAACCTCCAGGAACGAACCGGCTATGGCTGAACATTCAAATACAGATTTTGGCACAAAATGTATGGTAGAGATCACAACGCCTTTCGGCGTCATGGTGGCAGAATTGTATGACGCGACCCCGAAGCACCGCGACAATTTTGTGAAGCTGGTAGAAGAAGGGTTTTATGACGGCTTGTTATTCCATCGCGTGATTGATGGGTTCATGATCCAGGGTGGTGATCCGAATTCCAAAACGGCAGCCAACGGTGTTCCCCTGGGTACGGGTGGGCCGGGCTATACGGTTCCAGCTGAATTTGTAGACTCTTTGATCCACATCAAAGGCGCCATCGCGGCTGCGCGATTAGGAGATGGTGCCAATCCGGAGAAAGCTTCATCCGGCTCGCAATTCTATATCGTGCAAGGCGCACCGGTGCCGGAAAGCACATTGACCATGCTGGAGCGTCGCAAGGGTATGCTGTACACCGATGAGCAGCGCCAGGCCTATATGGAGATCGGAGGCACACCTTTCCTCGATCGTGATTATACTGTGTTTGGCCGTGTGATCTCAGGACTTGAGGTGATCGACAAGATTGCCCAGGTACAGAAAGACGCACGTGACCGGCCGGTTGAAAATGTCACCATGACCATCAAAGTCATCCAGTAATGACCTGGTCGGATCCGGCATTGGGCATTGACGTTGGCGGTTCCGGGATCAAATTGGGTTTTGTTGACCTGGAAAAGGGAATATTGCTGGGTGATCGCATCAAGATCGATACGCCGCTGCCCGCCACACCGGAATCGGTGGCAACTGTGATCAAAAATGCATTGGCAGAGCTGGCCTGGCAAGGTGAGACGATCGGCGTAGGTTTCCCGGCTATCATCCAGGATGGTGTTTCCCTCACGGCCACCAATATCGACAAGGCGTGGATCGGTGTGAATGTCGAAGATCTTTTTGCATCCTATACAGGCCACAAATACAAAGTCATCAATGATGCAGACGCCGCCGGATTGGCTGAGCGGATGTACGGACGGATCCTCCATGTGGAAGGCACGGCCATCATGCTCACGTTGGGTACAGGCATTGGATCAGCTTTGTTTTATGATGGTGTTTTAGTGCCCAATACCGAATTGGGTTCCCTGATCTACAGAGAAGGATTGATCGCTGAAAAATGGGTAAGCAACCAGGCGCGGAAGGATCGCAACCTGGAGTATGATCAATGGGCCAAAGAACTGGCAGATTTCCTGGATCACGTGATCCGCTTATTTTCTCCGCGATTAATTGTGCTGGGGGGCGGGATCAGCTTCCGGTTTGATGAATATGCGCATCACTTCAATCACCTGCGCTGCCCGGTTGTGAATGCGATGGCGTATAATGATGCCGGGATCATCGGGGCAGCGGTGGTGGCGTATCCAGAGTTACTCGAGCGGTTTGTCTAGCTTTCCTCTGTATTCCCCGAAGGGGAAAGAATTGCGATGCAAATCAAGGGGGTGTTTCCCGCAGAATGCGCAGAGATCGCAGAAATATTTTAGAGTGAATGGCTGGGCTGCCATTCGTATTTCGCAGAGGATTTTCTTTTCTTATTTCCCGCCAGGAGAATCTGCTCCCCCTTTGAAGGGTAACTATATACCAGTTGGGACAAGGAGGCCGAATCCCGCTTATCCATAACTTGTGAATAATTGTCCTAACGTTTTAGTGAAAAAAAACATTACATTTGCGGCCCCAATTGAACGCAATTCACTGATAATCAACAAATTAATTGATTGGCAAATTTTTTGATATGTTAACTATGATATTACTTGGTATAAACTGGTATATATTTAGCGTTGTTTCCTCTCTATGAGGACCAATAAAAAAATCAAAGCCATGACCTCATTACAGCTCAGTCAAGGACCGGAGTATAGATATATCTTTTCCGCTCAAGGGCTATTTGAGACACTGTTTTCTTGGACCAAAGGAGTCGAATCAGGAAGCACCAAGGTCATGTCTTCTTCAATAGTAGAGCCCGAGGCCGTTTCAATTAGCCTAGTTCAATTCGCCCTTATTCGTTTGATTGACACTACAAACGAATTTATGGATGCTATCCGAGACGAGGCCAGAACACTTGATCCAACACTAATATCCAATACAAATGAGGTAGCGGAAATACTGGCGAGTTTAGTTTCATACTTGGAAGACAATAGTGATCCATCACTATTCCATGAAGAGTTTGAGATGCTTCTAGACACTATTAATGATGTTAAGGAGTTGCATGATGACCTAGATCGCCTCATTAATCGGATGCCCAAAAACATAAAGTTTATTCAACTAAAAGAATCTTTCAATTAGAAGGCTTGATGTTTTATACTGCTACCTCTTTTGAGCAACGGTTAAGCAGTTTCAAAGAACGAAAAATCACCAAATCCTATAGGTCCTATTTAACAGATGTTAAGAGGGCCTTGAAAAGGTTTAGTTCCTTTGAGGATGCCTATTCTGCCCATGATTTAGTGCTTCAGGTTAATAGAATGGCCTTGATAAAGTACAGGATCAATGATTCACAAAACAGACTTGGCGCAAATAATGGTTACAGGCTAATTTTTCTCTGTATTCCCCAAGAAGACGAAAACAAATTGGCACAAGAACAAGGTCGGGTATATCTACTTGATCTATACCCCAAAAGAGGACCTTTGGGCACTAACAACCTTACTGATGATCGATTTGTCGATTTAGTAAGGCTGTGTCTTGAGGATATTCAGGAGGACAGATGTTTATCATTTGATTTGGATTAAGATATTTCTCCAATCAAATGTTTGTAAGTTTTTCTGGCAGATCTAACTTTATTTATGGCCTTTTGAAACCGATCATCCCCGGTTTTCGAGGTGTCGATCAGGTCTTTGAATGTCCCGTTAAATTTGAGTTTCTCGTCATGCATAGATGCCCGTTTTTTAGGCTTTTTCTTTGCTACATTCTTTGTCATATAAGTAAAATCATATAACTTAGAGTTGCCAACCTGATCTGAATGAAACTATCCCAATTGTGGCATTGTTGTTGCCAATTCCATTTCATACCACCCCACAGGACAGTAACGTTAAAAAACCAAGGAGATTCCCTATCCTTGCCGACTAATGAGATCGGTAGGTATAGGGACGGCACTATTTCAGCCTACTCCCCGTCATGCATATCTTGAAATAAATGGAGAGGGCAGCCGGAATTGAACCGGCGTGTCGCACCTTGCAAGGATACTGCCTAACCACTCGGCCATGCCCTCCCATAATTTTTTGTCAAAAAAGTTGCACATATTACACTTTTGTAGTATGTTTGCGGTACAAAATGGGACTGGCCCTCCGGTCCTTGTCGCTTAAAGAAGCCGGCAGACGCAAAAGCGTCATGTTTCCTACCTTACTTACTATCTTAAAATCTACTGGCGTTCCGGTGCAAACGGAGCGCCTTCGTCTTTTAAGACAGACCCAAATATACGACTTTATATTATAATAATATCTCAGATGTACCACCTGGGGCATATCTTTTTCCGACCTAATTCACTGGTTGGAAGAAGTCCTGTTGTTATTCTTGGAATCTGGCCCAAATCATCAATGACGCCCACCTGTCCCAACTGGTACATAGCTCCCCTTTGAAGTGGGATGAAGTAATCAGTGTCACGCTCTTCTTACTGTCTTACTCTCTTACTGTTTTAACCTTTCCATTCCCCCACCCAACCTCCCCCGAGGAAGGTGAGATCGTAAATCAAAATGATGAAGAACTGAGTCAAGAATTCCTCGGTACGCGGATCTCATACGCTTTCCGCGCTTTGTTTTGCAACGACATATTCAGCAGCCACGGATTGTAAAGCTTGAGATGCCGGTACGTGGTACCATGCTCGATGGCAAAATCGGTCAGGCTGAGGATCGGACCATTGACCGTGATCGTGTCCACCTTGTCCATCATGGGATAATGATGCGCGGTGTCAAGGTAGAAGCCGTACTTCTCCGGATTCGACATGATCTCTTTGTATGCCAGGATCCTGAAGACATAGCGCGACGTCTCGTCATTGAGATGCAGGTCGTAATAGTTGGATGCTTTTTGTTCGCCCGACTGTCGGGAGAGTAAGGTTTCTCCCATGTTGTATGCCGCAGCGGCCATTGTCCAGGAACCGAATCGTTTTTTCAGGTGGAGCAGGAATTTGCACGCGGCTTCCGTTGATTTTTCAACATGATATCGCTCATCGACCTCGTGGTTAACTTCCAGGCCGTAGGCTTTGCCCACCGTTTCCATGAATTGCCACAATCCTTTTGCGCCGGCAGAAGAGATTGCCATGCGCAGGTTGCTCTCGGCTACGCACAGGTATTTGAAATCATCCGGGATGCCATGCTGTTTCAGGATCGGCTCAATGATCGGGAAATACCGGCTCGCCGTTTTCATGCATAACAGGGAAGATGCATGCTGATATGTAGTCACCAGCAACTCCCTGTCGAGACGCTCGATCGCGTCAAAGTTTTCCGCCGGAACCGGTTCGCCCGCAAAGTTGTACGGTTTGTCCAGGTCAATCCCCATGATCTTCTGCGCCAGGGCGCTGTCCGTATCCGTGGAATCAGATCGGGTTTCACCGGAGGTGATTAAAAATGAACTGAACAACAAGAGGGAGAACAAGCCGGCCAGGCCGGACGCGATGATGAGCATTTTATTTTTCATTGAATAAAGATCGGGTTTTTCCCGCTTAGCTATATTCGTCCTGCTCCAGGTATGCACGAAACGAAAGACCAACTTCAGCAGATCGACCGGCTCAGCTTGCGGATCGCGCGTGTCGGTCTGTGGCTGGGTCCTGCCATGTTCCTGGCCATCATGACCTTCCTGCATCCCGCTTCGATGCCGGAGCAAGCCGTTTTGGTCATGGGGATGACCGCGTGGATCTCCATCTGGT
>AERA01004479.1_pt1 | contig 18674 bp, 15 predicted proteins | sample 267968 | NCBI WGS metagenome assembly AERA01 (sample SAMN02954363, study PRJNA61401) | activated sludge metagenome | biome: terrestrial; feature: wastewater treatment plant; material: activated biomass; isolation source: activated biomass of an industrial wastewater treatment plant | reverse complement strand
GACGACACGACCTGCCGCTCATCGATCGCAACACCGGGCAGCTTCGCAACGTCTGATCCCGTAGCGATGACGATGTTCTTTGCCTCAATTGTCTCTTTGCTGTCATCGTCCTTGGCAACCTCGACCTTGCCAATTGCTACGATGCGGCCCGTGCCTTGAAACGCGTCGATCTTGTTCTTCTTCAAGAGGAACGCAACGCCATCGACATTGCCTTTTACACCATCGGCCTTGAACGTTTGCATCTTGGTAAGGTCGAGCTGTGGCGCTACCACGATCCCCATATCTGCGAATGCATGCTTGGCTTCGGCATAGAGCTCGGACGCATGCAGCAATGCTTTTGAAGGAATGCAACCAACGTTGAGACAGGTGCCGCCGTGAGTCTTGCGCTTCTCCACAACCGCCACCTTCATGCCGAGCTGAGCGGCACGTATTGCGCAAACATAGCCACCCGGGCCGGTTCCAATGACGATCAGGTCGTAGGGTCCTGCCATTGCTTTCTCGTCCTTCAATCGACTGCGCGAGAGCAGGCCAAATTGGTCAGACATGCTTCATGTCTTGGCCTGGCCTACATTACCTCGGGCGCTACTATGTGCCTTCGCTCCAGCGACGCCGGTCGCCCAAATCTTGCCGCCGGCATCGCCCGGAAATTTATGTTGAATGGCCGCGTATCACCAAGCCGCTTTAACGCGACGATCTCATGCGATCTTAGACATCCAGAATGAAGCGTTGCGGATCTTCCAAGTATTCCTTCACGCGCACAAGGAACGTGACTGCTTCCTTGCCATCGACGATGCGATGATCGTAGCTGAGCGCCAGATACATCATCGGCCGCGCCACGATCTGACCCTTATGTACGACCGGCCGCTGCTCGATGCGATGCATACCCAAAATGCCCGACTGTGGTGCATTGAGAATGGGCGTCGACATCAACGATCCATAGACACCGCCGTTGGAAATCGTGAACGTGCCTCCCTGCAGGTCTTCGATGCCAAGCCGCCCGTCGCGCGCACGTTTGCCAAATTCAGCGATCTTGCCCTCGATCTCGGCCAGGTTCAGGCGATCGGCCTCGCGCAGCACAGGAACAACCAAACCCTTCTCGGTGCCGACGGCTACGCCGATGTGGTAGTAGTTCTTATAGACGACGTCCGTGCCGTCGATCTCCGCATTGACCGCGGGAATTTCCTTCAGCGCATGAACACATGCCTTGACGAAGAAGCCCATGAAGCCAAGCTTCACGCCGTGGCGCTTCTCGAACAGATCCTTGTATTGGCTGCGCAGCGCCATAACGTTCGTCATGTCGAGATCATTGAACGTCGTCAGCATGGCTGCAGTGTTCTGCGCATCCTTGAGCCGCCGCGCGATCGTCTGGCGCAAACGGGTCATTTTCACCCGCTCTTCCCGCACCACATCGTTAGCAACCGATGGTGCGCGCGCTTGCTGCAGTGGCACAGGCTGCGCCGCGGTCATGTAGTTCATTGCTTGGTTTGCAGCGGTGCTCGCACCCGCAGACGCAGAAGCAACAGCGCCGCTAGCGCCGCGTTCGACTGCTGCTGCGACATCTTCTTTCAGCACCTGACCACGCTTGCCGGAGCCTTGCACATCCGAAGTCGAAAGCCCCGCTTCATCGAGCGCCTTTCGCGCTGCCGGCGAGGGAGGCATGTCACCGCCGGCCCGTGCAGCCGGTGCGGAACCCGCACTTTCTGCAGGCGTGGGCTTGGGAGGCGCGGCTTCAGTCTTGGCGGGTGGAGGTGGTGCAGCTGCGGCTGCAGGAGCTGCCGTCTTGGCACCGCCAGCCCCGTCATTCACATGACCGAGCACTGCGCCCACTGCCACCGTCTGCCCGGCTTCCGCAACCAGATCACCCATCACGCCCGATGCAGGCGCCGGCACTTCGACGGTAACCTTGTCCGTCTCAAGCTCAACAAGTGGCTCATCAGCTTTTACAGCGTCTCCCGGCTTCTTGAACCACTGGCCAACTGTGGCCTCGGTCACGCTCTCTCCAAGCGTCGGAACACGGATCTCGATCGCCATATCTCAGTTCGTCCTCTCGCGGTGCCGCGCGCTACAATAAGAGCGCCGGCGGTTCTTGAAATCTATCGCCCGATGGCGATGCCTCAAAAGCGCACCATCGGGATTGTCGGGTTCCTCAGCCGAGCGCTTCTGCGACCAGCTTTTTCTGTTCCTCTGCGTGCTTGCGTGCAAGACCGGTTGCCGTTGATGCCGATGCTGGCCGGCCCGCGTAGCGTGCCCGCTTCACATGACCACCGACGTGCTCGAGCACCCATTCCAGATTGGGTTCGATAAACGACCATCCACCCATGTTCCTGGGCTCTTCCTGGCACCACACAATGTCGGTGGCGTTGGGATGGCGCATCAGCTCTTGAATCAACGCACGCGCAGGGAAGGGATAGAGTTGCTCGACACGAAGCACGACCGTATCGGTGATCCCACTCGCTTCACGCGCATCGATGATGTCATAGTAAATCTTGCCCGAGCACATGATGACGCGTTTGATCTCGTTGTCCGGCTTCAGCACGATCTTCTCGGTGCTTGCCGGATTGTTGACGCGATCAGCATCGTCCCACAACACGCGGTGGAACGTTGTGCCCTCGCCCATCTCGACCAAACGGGACGTAACGCGCTTGTGCCGGAGCAGCGACTTCGGTGTCATCAGGATCAGCGGCTTGCGGAACTTGCGATGGATCTGCCGCCGCAAGATGTGAAAGTAGTTGGCAGGCGTTGTGCAGTTGGCAACTTGCCAGTTGTCCTCCGCCGAAAGCTGCAGATAGCGCTCCAATCGTGCTGAGGAGTGCTCTGGACCTTGACCTTCATAGCCGTGAGGCAGCAGGCACACGAGCCCCGACATGCGAAGCCACTTGCGCTCACCTGACGACAGGAACTGATCGAAGACCACCTGCGCGCCATTGGCAAAGTCCCCGAACTGGGCTTCCCACATGACAAGGGCATTGGGTTCGGCCAATGAGTAGCCGTACTCAAAGCCCAATACAGCTTCCTCTGACAGCATCGAGTTGAGGACCTCGAACCGTGCCTGATCCGGTGAAATGTGCCGGAGCGGCGTGAAGCGTCGTTCGGTCTCTTGATCGGTCAACACCGAGTGACGCTGAGAAAACGTACCGCGCTCGCAATCTTGCCCTGAAAGACGAACCGGCACGCCCTCAACGCAAAGGGAGCCGAACGCCAAATGCTCAGCCATGCCCCAGTCGATACCTTCGCCCGAATCGACCATCTCGCGACGGCGTTCAAGCAGGCGCGCCACGGTCTTGTGAACGCTGAAATCCGAAGGGATCGTTGTGATCCGCCGACCAATGTCACGCAACTTGTCAACCGGCACGCCCGTCTGGCCGCGCCGCGCTTCATCTTCGGCGAAACCAATCGACGACCAGCGGCCATCGAGCCAATCGGCTTTGTTTGGCTTATAGGTATCGGACGTGGCGAACTCCGTATCGAGATGCTCGCGGAACGAAGAACGCATCTCGTCAACGGCTTCCTTGGTCAGCACGCCCTCCTCGATGAGACGTTCCGAATAAAGCGTCGTCACGCTCGGATGGTTACGGATCGCACGATACATACGCGGCTGCGTAAACATCGGCTCATCCGACTCGTTGTGACCAAATCGCCGATAGCAGAACATGTCGATGACGACGGGCTTCTGGAACTTCTGCCGGAATTCAGTAGCGATCTTGGCGACGTGCACCACAGCTTCTGGATCATCGCCATTCACATGGAAGATTGGCGCCTCGATCATGCGCGCCACATCCGAGCAATAGGGAGACGAACGCGAGTGTCGCGGGTTCGTCGTGAAGCCGATCTGGTTGTTGATGATGAAATGGATCGACCCACCGGTTCGATGTCCCTTGAGACCCGATAGTCCGAAGCACTCCGCCACCACGCCCTGACCTGCGAAGGCCGCATCACCATGGATAAGCAGCGGCATAACGATAGTACGCTCGCCAGGCTTGCAGCCATGCTGGTCTTGTTTGGCCCGCACCTTACCCATCACGACCGGATCGACGATCTCCAGATGTGAAGGATTGGCCGTCAGCGACAAGTGCACATTGTTTCCATCGAACGTACGATCGGATGAAGCGCCCAAGTGATATTTGACGTCGCCTGATCCTTCGACTTCCTCGGGCTTAAACGATCCGCCCTTGAATTCGTTGAATATCGCGCGATGCGGCTTGCCCATCACGCTGGAAAGCACGTTGAGACGTCCGCGGTGCGCCATACCAAGTACGATCTCGCGCACACCGAGTTGACCGCCGCGCTTGATGATCTGCTCAAGCGCCGGCACCATGGACTCGCCGCCATCAAGCCCGAAGCGCTTCGTGCCCGTGTACTTGACGTCAACAAACTTCTCGAATGCCTCTGCTTCGATCAATTTGTTGAGGATCGCCTTCTTGCCTTCGATCGTGAAGCGGATGTCTTTCTCAGGCCCTTCGATACGCTCCTGAATCCAAGATTTTTGCGCCGGCGATGTGATGTGCATGAACTGCACGCCGATGTGTCGGCAGTAGGTGCGTCGCAGGATGGCGAGGATCTGGCGGATAGACGCTGTCTCGAGCCCTAGCACCTTGTCGATGAAGATCGGGCGATCGAAATCAGCTTCGGTAAAGCCGTAGGTCTCCGGCTTGAGCTCGCGGTGCACCTTGCGATCGACGAGACCGAGCGGATCCAGATCAGCCGCCAGATGTCCCATCACACGATAAGAGCGGATCAGCATCAGCGCGCGAATGGAATCCTGCGTCGCCCTCAGCGATGCCACGGGCGAGACATCGAACCCTGCGTAGTGCGCGCGCGCCGTGATTTTCTCACGTATGTCCCGTTCGACACTCTCATAGTCACCTGTCAGCGCGCTGGTCAGCTCATCATTCACCGCAAGCTGATTGAGCGGAACAGCCCAAGAGGCTCTTTCTGCGTGCGCGGCCTCACCACCCGCTTGGCCCGACTTCATCGATTCGAAGAAGTGGCGCCATTCGTCCGAGACTGAACCCGGGTTCTTCTCATACTCGGATTGTAATTCCTCGATGTAGGAGGCGTTTGCGCCATCCAAAAATGCTGTGCGAAGAAACTGGTCGTTCTGCGCCTGTCGAGACATGCAGTGTTCCTTGGGCTTTGTGGACGGACGAGGAGACGGCCTGCTGCTTGATGCCCATAACCGGGCCAGCATTGAGGCCAGCGTCCGTCGCTCCATGATGACGCGAGTTTACTTAGTATACTTTGTCGCAGGGTTTAAGACCGTCGAAAGTGGCGGGTTCAAGGACGGGCAGCGCCAGGGCGCAAAGCCGTTGTCCCGCCTCCACAAAGGCAATTATAGATCAGTCCTTATGCCCACGCATCTGTCGGCAACCACGATATATATTCTTTTATTTTCAATTTGTTATGGGGAATTGCGGCGGTGTGATGCGCTAGAATACGCGTGTCCGATGTAGCAAATGGAAACCATATGACCGCACAAGTCGTCGAACGGATTATTCTGACGGCAAGCCACGCAAGCTGTTCGTACTGCCACTCTGCAGCCTGCTCGCCTCATGCCTCATCCAAAATTTCCCCTTGCACCGCTAAACAGTTGTAATCCCAAAATACGGCTGCGGCTGGAGAGCACGGCACAACAGAATTCCGCCCGCAGCTCGGCCAATAAATCAAAATCAAGCGTTCCCGAGTGCCGATCGGCTGAGATGGAAGCAACAATGCTTCCATCGAAAGTGTGAATCGGTCCCTCAAACAAAGAATTAGAGCAGGCCATATTGGTCAGATTTAATTCAATCTACCTCTGACCCGTTCCAAATACGAAACCGGGAGCCCAAAGGCTCCCGGTCCAAAACTCGATGATCGTGCAAACTTTCAACGAAACCTAGAGCATTTTCCGACGAAGTGGATGCCGGTTCGTCGACGAAAATGCGACCAATCAATAAGCTAGAGCGCATATCCGATTCCATCGGATCGAAAAGCGCTCTAGCGGCTTTAGTTGCCTTTCAGCACATCCACCAGCGTCTTACCGAGCTTGGCAGGCGAGGGCGACACGCGAATACCCGCGGCCTCCATTGCTGCAATCTTGTCCTCAGCTCCGCCTTTGCCACCAGAGATGACAGCACCAGCATGACCCATGGTGCGGCCTGGAGGCGCCGTGCGTCCGGCGATGAACCCCGCCATCGGCTTCTTCCGGCCCTTCTTAGCCTGCTCTGTGAGCCACGCAGCGGCATCTTCTTCTGCAGATCCGCCGATCTCACCAATCATGATGATCGATTGGGTCTCGGGGTCGTCGAGGAAGAGATCGAGGACGTCGATGAACTCTGTGCCCTTAACCGGATCGCCACCGATACCGACAGCCGTCGTCTGGCCCAGGCCCTCGTTCGTGGTCTGGAACACCGCCTCATAGGTCAGCGTGCCCGAGCGAGATAAGATTCCGACGGACCCCTTCTTGAAGATGTTGCCCGGCATAATGCCGATCTTGCATTCGTCTGGCGTCAGGACGCCGGGGCAGTTGGGGCCGACGAGCCGCGACTTCGACTTTTCAAGTCGCGCCTTGACGTGCACCATGTCCATGACAGGGACACCCTCGGTGATCGCGACGATCAGCGGAATCTCTGCATCGATCGCCTCGATAATGGCTTCCGCGGCACCCGCCGGTGGTACGTAGACGACCGTTGCATTGGCGCCAGTTGCCGCCACGCCGTCCTTCACCGACTTGAAGATCGGCAGCTTTTCGCCGCCCTTGCCGGTCCAGAATTCCCCGCCCTTCTTGGGGTGAATACCGCCGACCATCTTGGTGCCGTGATAGGCAAGCGCCTGCTCGGTGTGGAACGTGCCGGTTTTACCCGTGAGCCCCTGAACGAGGACCTTTGTGTTTTTATTGATCAGGATGGACATCTTCGCTCACGCTCCCTTGATCGCAGCCACGATCTTTTGCGCTGCATCGTCCAAATCGTCGGCCGAGATGACGTTGAGGCCGGATTCATTGATGATCTTCTTGCCAAGATCGACGTTTGTGCCTTCCAAGCGCACGACCAGAGGCACCTGAAGGCCAACTTCCTTCACCGCCGCTACCACGCCTTCCGCGATCGTATCGCAGCGCATGATGCCGCCGAAGATGTTGACCAGAATGCCCTTCACATTGGGATCTGCGGTGATGATCTTGAAAGCTGCCGTCACCTTCTCCTTGCTGGCGCCGCCGCCAACATCAAGGAAGTTTGCCGGCTCTTCGCCGTAGAGCTTGATGATGTCCATCGTCGACATGGCAAGACCGGCGCCATTGACCATGCAGCCAATATTGCCGTCGAGTGCGACATAGGAGAGGTCGTACTTTGACGCTTCGATCTCCTTGGCGTCCTCTTCCGTCTCATCACGCAGTTCAGCGATGTCGGGATGACGGAACAGCGCGTTGTTGTCGAACGATACTTTCGCATCGAGGACACGCACATGCCCATCCTTCAGCACGATCAACGGGTTGATCTCGAGCAGGCTCATGTCCTTCTCGGTGAAGGCCTTGTAGAGGATCGGGAACAGCTTCATGCCGTCAGCCCGCGCGTCACCCTCAAGCTTCAGCGCGTCGCAAAGTTTGGTTGCATCCGCATTCGTAACACCGGTTTCCGGGTTGATCGCCAGCGTGACGATCTTCTCGGGTGTGTCATGCGCCACCGTCTCGATATCCATGCCACCTTCCGTCGAAACGACGAATGCGGGACGGCCAACAGTACGGTCGATCAGGATGGAGAGGTAAAGTTCCCGCGCAATGTTCGCGCCATCTTCGATGTAGAGCCGGTTGACTTGCTTGCCGGCTACACCAGTCTGTTTGGTGACGAGCGTCTGCCCAAACATTTCCTTGGCGTTCTTGATCGCCTCATCCGCGGAGAACGACACGCGCACGCCACCTTTGGCGTCCGGGCCAAGTTCCTTGAACTTACCTTTGCCGCGACCGCCAGCGTGGATCTGGCTTTTCACCACCCACACCGGACCGGGCAACGACTTTACAGCCGCCTCGATCTCGTTCGCAGACGTCACAGGCGTGCCTGCAGCAATAGGCGCGCCATAGCTCGCGAGAACCTGCTTCGCCTGGTATTCATGAATATTCATTGGTTCGATCCACCCTTTTGAGCGTGTCGCTTCCCGTTTATCGAGGCAGTCCGTCGGGATATTCCGCCACTGCCTTCTCGTTTCTGTTTCGTGACAAGGCTAATATGCTCGGACGCCTGTCATATCACCGACAGTGCCCAATCCGGACGACCTATTCGACAAGCCGCCGAACTCAATTGCAACGCTGGATCGCATCGTCGACTGGAACAGCGAGCCAAACCCTCCATTCCCACCATGTCTGATGTCATCTTCACGTTGGCATATGGTATACCACGAAAGTATCGGGCTGGAAGCACCAATTTTTCTCCGGGCCCGCGCCGGCAATGGATTTTGAGCTGAGATTTGTCCGCCAAGATGCGCCCATAGCCGATGTCTGACTTGAGATCAGCTACCAGGGCCTCCAGCCGGGCTCCCCAGACCCATGCCCCGCGAGGCGGCTGACAATGGTCCGGCGGAAGTAAAAACGGCGCGCCCGAAAGCACGCCGTTTTCTCATTTAAGCACCCAAGCTCGGCGCAATGCCCTTGCACGCTTCGACCAGGGTTTTGACCGCGTTCACGGATTTCATGAACATTTCGCGCTCGGCACCGTTGAGATCAACCTCGACGACCCGCTCAGCGCCACCCGCACCGATGACCACCGGCACGCCGACGTAGATGTCCTTTACCCCATACTCGCCATTAAGGTAGGCAGCACATGGCAGGATGCGCTTCTTGTCCTTGAGATAGCTCTCCGCCATTTCGATCGCGGAAGCTGCCGGGGCGTAGTAGGCCGAGCCAGTCTTCAACAGACCAACGATTTCGCCGCCGCCCTTGCGTGTCCGATCAACGATCTGGTCAACGCGCTCCTGGCTGATCCAGCCCATCTTGACAACGTCTGGCAACGGAATGCCCGCGATCGTTGAATAGCGCACCAGCGGCACCATATCGTCGCCATGGCCACCCAGAACGAATGCCGTCACGTCCTGAACCGAGATATTCAATTCGTCGGCAAGGAAATGCCGGAAGCGACCAGAATCGAGCACGCCCGCCATACCGATCACCTTGTTGGGCGGCAGCCCGGAGGCTTTCTGTAGAGCCCACACCATCGCATCGAGCGGATTGGTTACAGCGATGACAAGCGCGTTCGGAGCGTACTTCTTGATACCGGCACCGACCTGCTCCATCACCTTCAAGTTGATGCCGAGAAGGTCGTCGCGGCTCATGCCGGGTTTGCGCGGCACACCAGCCGTGACGATGCAAACTGCAGCACCTTCGATATCGGCATAGGCATTGGTGCCCTTGAGCGTGGCATTAAAACCTTCGACCGCGCCCGACTGCGCGATATCGAGGGACTTGCCCTGCGGCATACCTTCAGCAATGTCGAATAGAACGACGTCGCCCAACTCTTTCAAGCCAATGAGATGAGCGAGCGTTCCGCCGATCATACCGGCACCGATCAAGGCGATCTTCGTGCGCGCCATGCGGGTCTGTCTCCCTTGTTGAATGTGATGATGCGAACGGGTGAGGCGCGGCGCCCACCGCAGGGGCGGCGTCGGCCCGAAAAATGGCAGCGATCCTACGAAAAAAATCGCTGTGCGGGTTGGTTAGCCCGAAACCCGTGGCCGCTCAAGGGAAAGCCCACCCGATCGAACGAAAGTCTCGAAGTTTCGGGAGGAAGGCCGTTACCTCAATCTTGATAATTGTTCGATAGATAACTTGTGGACGTCCCGACGCCCAGTTCGGCCTACTTTCGACCTCCCACAAGAATAATCAAATACTCGCAGCACTCATCTTGGGCCGATAAAGGGCTGCCAGCTTTTCGTGACGTCGACGAGGTAATATGCAACCGGCGGGCACCACCGGCCAGCGATGCTTCTAGAGCGTGTTTAGCTGAAGTGCGCAGCGGTTCAGTGTGAAAAACACGCTCCAAACAAAAGACTAGATCGTGCTCATGATTCCGCTAAACATGAACACGATCTAGCAAAATCAAATACTCAAAACGGGCTTGTTATATTTTTTCCAGTGCGAGCGTTGCCCGATCCGTCCGGCTGGCAACGTACTCCTCTGACCGCATCTCGATCAGTCGCGACGCGGTCCGCGTAAACAGATCGGCGCTATCGCCAGCCACATAAAGATGATCAGGCTGCGCATCGGCAGACACGACGATGCACACACCATTGTCGTAAAACGTGTCGATGAGGTTGATAAACCGCCGAGCATGATCGCGCCGATCGCGCCCCATGACGGGAATGTCGTCGATCAACACTGTGTGGAACGCGTGCGCGATCGCCAGATAATCGATTGGACCTAATGGACGCTCGCAAAGGTCTGCGAAACTGAAGCGCGCCACACCCGCTGCGGCCGCGGGCAGAACCAATCGCCGGCCCTTCACCTCAAGTATCCCGGGTTTGGCTACGCTATTTCCGGTGAGCCTCAACCAGTATTGGTCCATGGCGCTTCGCGCAGCAGCATCCGCAGGCGTGAAATAAAGCGGCTGCCCAGCCATCTTATCAAGGCGGAAGTCTTTTGCAGACGCCAACTCAGCCACGTCCATATTGTCTTCAATGAGATCGATGAACGGAAGGAAGAGCTGCCGGTTTAATCCGTTGCGATAGAGGTCTTCCGGCAAGGCATTGGATGTCGCCACCACCACGGCCTTACGCTCAAACACCACCTTGAAGAACCGGCCAAGTATCATCGCATCGGCGATATCGGTCACATGCAGCTCGTCGAAGCACAAAAGGCCAGGTTCGCCGACCATTTCAGCGGCGACACGCGGGATCGGATCGCCTTCGTGGGATTTGCGCGCCTCTGCAATTCTTTCGTGAACCTCAGCCATGAATTGATGGAAGTGGCTTCGGCGTTTGGGCTGGAACTGCACGGACTCGTAAAACAAGTCCATCAGCATCGTCTTGCCACGCCCGACGCTGCCAAAAATATAAAGACCCCGCGGGCCCGGTGCTGTCGATTTCTTAAACCGCGAGAACAACCCCTTGCCGCTGGGTGTCCAAGCCTCAAGCTCACTGGCCAGCCCGTCGAGCCGGTCCGCCACGCGTTGCTGAGCAGGGTCTGGTTCGATCTCCCCCGCCGCAACCATTTGCGCGTAGCGTTCGCGTACTCGACCGCTCATTCAGCCTCCAAAATTCGCATATCTGCCATGCAAATTGAGAGTGTCTTGTGCGCGTCATTCAATCCAGCGCGCTCCAATTGCCAGAATTGGCCGGAAACTTCACCTGCACCAAGGGCTAGGTGTACCAGTTGTAGTGAATTCCTCGTACTGCGCTATGTGGCACTGCAACATCAAGTCGCGGCAATTCTCAGCCATCCCGTTGTTAAAAATAAACTTATGCCTCCTATTTGTCGTATTGTGCAATGCACTATATTAGCGTCGTGTCCAGATCGAAGCGTTACCCCGATCCGGACGATCTGAGGGAAATCCGCGCCAAGCTGGTGAATCGATGCTTGGTGTCGGGAGCTATTGAAGCCAGAGCGAGGTTCATCATGAGCGAGCACCGATTCTGGGGAGGATCCATTCGCAAGTTATGGCCGACGGAAACCGATAAATTCCGCGACCACCTTATGCGGTTGGACAAAGAAACGAGGCGACTGAGGTTTGCCCACGGTGTGTCTGACGCCTTCATTGAGGATTATGCCGGCCGCATGTCCGACATGGGCGGCATCGTTTACGGCTACTTCATCGATGGCGAAGTCCGTGCTGCAGCCGAGCTGAGGAAACTTGGCGACGTTTGGGGACACGAAGCCGAAGCCGCCTTTTCGGTCGAGAAGCCGTACCAGGAAAAAGGCATCGGTTCCGAGCTGATGGGGCGTGTGATCCGCTCCGCGCGCAATCGCGGAGTTCATCTGCTCTACATGAGCTGCTTGGCCGAGAACAAGAAGATGCAGTCCGTCGCTCGCAAGCACGAAGCGGATCTGCGGTTCGAGTATGGTGAGGTCATCGGCGAAATCGTCCCCAACGACGCCAGCTATTTCTCCCACCTCGCCGAAGCGATGGACGATCGCGTCGGATACATGATGGCGGTACTGGACCTGCAGTCACGTCTGTCCAAGTCCAATGCCGCGTGATCCGGATTTGATCGTGAACCCGCATAGACGAAATAGAAGAAGCGCTGGAACGCTGTTCCAGCGCTTCTTGCTTATCGGCTTTGCCGGTGGCGTCTATGCAGACCGCACCCATCAGTCCTGGACGATAGATTTCGGCTCAGCTCCCCGCCATCCGGGCAGCAAGACCACGATTGTCATTGGCAATCGGATCGACCCGAATTGACCGCTTCTCGTCATCAATGAAGGATGCCACGCGAGCGCGTGCCAGATCACACCACGCATTGATCAGCCCAAGGCGCTCGGAGGGCGTGCACGAGATCGCCAGCGGGTCAGGCAATGCCCAGTGCACAAGCCGCGGCACACCGTTCCAAACCGGCATTTCTTCCCACGCCACGTCCTCCGACACCGTCAAGACGACATCAAAACGCGGAGCATTCGCACCGCTAAACGTGCCCCAATCCAGCGGCACTCGCGATGCATTAAGCGGTGTACCCGCCTCCTTGAGCGCCAGAAACGCATATGGATTGATGCGTCCGGCAGGCTCCGATCCGGCACTGAAGGCTCGCCAGCCACCCGCCGTTTGAGCGTTGATGCTCATTTCCACAATCGGCGACATGACAGAATTCGTCCTGCATACGACCAGGATGTTTCTCACGATCAGCTCCGCGATCTATTTCTTGAACTTTTACGCCAGCCTCAGCAGCGTTAGCCCCGCGCCCAACTGGCACGGTCGGCATAAACGCTCCGCAGATGACGTGGTCATGACAAAAGCGCGTCGAAACCGGACAATATTCGGTGCTCAACGTGAGCCCCTGGCTGGTACGGCCGCTTGTGCACCGCAATGTCCGCCAGTTTAATGGGCTCCAGCGACAATGACGGTCGCTGATCTATATATAAGATGTGGTCGAAAAGCGGCGCCGTCAACCACGCTAGAAATTCAAAATTCATAATCGCATTTTTCATTTCCAGCCTCACAACTACAATTGCCGTGCACTCCTATGCATAAAGTGTCGGCGCACAAATAGGTCAAAAATGATGGCCGACCAGCTCCGATGATATGTTTGTTTCAGCAATGACGGCCTCCGCTGCATTAAAATTAAATGCGCATTGCAATTTCGATTATTGGATTTCGAAGAGCGCTCAAAATCTATTTCAAGAAATCAAAAAGGCGCGTGGTTCGATTCAAAATCACCGCGTGATGTCATGCATCGCATTCGCGTTTTGACTTCATTTTGCATCGCGTAACGAGCGCCATTCGAAATTGAATTTCAAATTCGAAAGCTGAAAACAGCAAAAATCGATGCTAACGCGCAACACTTTTGACGTTGCAGAGAGAAAAATCGAGTCTGCATTCATTTTCAATGTCAACAAAATCGAAGAACTTGCACATGATTTTTTTGTTCGAACTGATTCGTAATGATTCGAGCTGATTCGAACCTCAGAGAGGGAGAGAGAGAACCATGGCTAAAACTGTGAAGAAAGTTGCTAAGAAGGTTGCGGTCAAGAAGGCTGCAGCCAAGCGCGCTCCGGCCCGTAAGGCCGCTGCACGGAAGTCGCCGGCTAAGAAGGCTGCCGCTCGCAAGTCGACGGCACGCAAGCCCGCTGCCCGTAAAACCGCTGCTCGTAAGCCCGCCGTCCGCAAGGCCGCGGCTAAGAAGCCGGTCGCCAAGAAGAAGGCACCTGCGAAGCGGGCTGTCGCGCGCAAGAAAAAGGCTGCCTGAAGCACACACGATCGCGCTCCAGGCCGGGCACCCGGAGCATGATCTGTGGTCTTCGACCGCCCCTTTCAATCAAGACCGGTGGCTGCGAGACGCGCCACCGGTCTTGCTCTTTTTGGAGGTTCCACACGGCACTTTGAATTGGCTGTCTGGGGCAGCAGCATCCAAATCGATCAGCCGCACTTCGTCGACCGCCCGCAACGCAAAAAGAGCATACTTGCATACGCAATGACCAAGACTTCGCACTGAGCGGACGAACGGTCAGACCATTTTGGGCCCAATCGCGGTCTCGCAAATCGAATAATTTGGGTAGAAATGACAAATCCTGGCAGCAAGGCCGCCAGGATCGAAATTGCATTTAATTCTGCGCACTGCCGGTTTTCCGTGATCAAACCCGCCGCTCGACCATCAACTTCTTCAATTCCGCAATGGCTTTTGCCGGAGAAAGACCCTTAGGGCACGCTTTGGCGCAATTTAAGATCGTATGGCAACGATAGAGTCGGAACGGATCTTCCAGGTTGTCGAGCCGCTCGCCCGTGGCCTCGTCGCGGCTATCATTAACCCAGCGATAAGCCTGCAACAGGATCGCCGGCCCGAGATAACGATCGGCATTCCACCAATAGCTGGGGCAGGAAGTTGAGCAGCACGCGCACAAAATGCACTCGTAAAGGCCGTCCAGCTTCTCGCGCTCTTCACGCGACTGTCGCCATTCCGTTGGCGGCGTCGGCGTAACCGTTTTCAACCACGGCTCGATCGAGCGGTGCTGCGCATAAAAGTGGGTGAGATCGGGTATGAGGTCCTTGACGACTTCCATATGTGGCAGCGGGAAAATCTTCACCGCCCCCTTCACATCCTCGATCGACTTCAGACAAGCCAACCCGTTCGCGCCGTCGATATTCATCGAACACGAGCCGCAAATACCTTCGCGGCATGACCGCCGGAACGACAGCGTAGAATCGATCTCATTCTTTATTTTCATGATGGCGTCGAGAACCATCGGCCCACACTCATCGAGATTGAGCCAATAGGTATCCAACCTCGGATTGGCATCATCGTCGGGGTTCCAGCGATAGATCTGAAACTCTTTCCAACGCCCGGCGCCGCTGGGCTTATTCCACGTCTTCCCGGCCTTGTAGGTCGAATTTTTCGGAAGCGTCAGCTGAACCATCTTGAGACCCGTCCGTTTCTCGCAGGGCCGCGTCCCTGCTGCACTGCACATTGACTTGCCCCGTGGCCACGGAAGTGTCAACGCTACGATCGCATCAGGTACACGGTTGCTGGCCGCCTGCAAGCAGGCATCCACATGCGAAATGAGCCGAAACTCGCCCATTCCCAAGTCATGCGGCGCCGCGCGATACCAGCCCAAACCTGATGCCTTCGCAATCGCCAAGTCCGCACCCCGACCGGACATGAAAACCCAAGGAGCTTAGCCTCTTGCCGTCAGCTCAAGTCCTACAAACTGTCATCGTGGCCATCACGCTCGGATTTATGGCTGCCGCTGCCACCCCGGCCGCAGCGGGAGCAACCGCCAATGCAAATGACCGGTCCGCCCTATCGGGCCGCTGGACGGTGAAGGCACTGCAGAAAAAAGAAATCCACTCACCCGCAGGCGACATAACCTTCGACACGACAGACGGGTCGATTTCCGGCGCTACGGCTTGCAACTTGTTCCGTGGCGCGTTCGAGGCTCCTGCCGGGGCGCTGTCCATAAAGGTCGGTATGATGACGAGGCGGGCCTGCATTTCAGACGCGGCCGACCATGAACGCGCATTCCTCGAAGCGATGAGCAATACGGCCACCTTCCGCATCGACTCCGACCGATTGATACTGACCGCTACCGACGGAACAGCGCTCGCCGAACTGATCCGCACCCCTGACGCCGCACTCGAAGGCAGACACCACAAGATCGTCTCGTATTTGAAAGATGGTGGCCTCTATAGCATCCGCGCAGAAACCGGAGCCGTTATCACCCTCAAGGAGGGCCGCATCGAAGGCAGCACAGGATGTCGGCCCTTCACGGCGAACTATACCCTTAGCGGAGATGCACTTTCCATTACTGGTGTCACGCCCGCCCAAACACTTGCACCCTGCGCCGACAACGTGCGTGATCAAGATGAAGGCATCCTCGCCAATTTACCGCTGGCGACAACATTCGACACGTCGCGCAATCTCATTCGGCTCCTCAAGAAAGCTGATGGATCCGCTGTGCTCTGGATCACACCAGAAACACCCTGAAAATGCGCCACACACCGCAGCAAACGAGCAGACAATCGCGATCGGCGAGCGGTCGCCCTGAATGCCTTGTCCGTCAGCTATTATAACCCCCGCGCCCAAGCAGGGCGAAGATGTGCATCTTCGGGAGCGGCTATTGCTGCTCGCAGTTGTCCAAGAAGCCGCTCCTTGTCTGCATTGAGCGTGCCCTTAAGCACCAGCCAGTTGGACGCATGATCGGAACGAAAGATCGTCCGCTTCAGCTCCAGCTGGGACAGCAAGAGTTCCATTTCTTGCATCAACTCGAGGATGCTCAACTCCTGCCAATCATCAAATCCCAAGCGGAACCGCTCTTCTCCCTTTGGAAAGCTGACGACCAGAGTTGCGAGATACTCGGGCTGCGTTGCATTCATCAGCGCCGCGGAGTTTTCTGCGTGTTGTCGTGAAAGTCCTTTGCCACCGAGGCCGTTCAGGATCATCACAGAGCGCTTAATTCCTGCTTCGCCGAGCTTGTCGAGCGCATCACGCGTCGTCGCAAAAGTCTCACCCTTGTTGACACGCGCCAACACGTCATCGTCTCCCGATTCCGCGCCGACATAAACCATCGACAATCCAAGCTCAGCGAGCACCTTCAAATCCGCTGCCGACTTGTTACGCACGTTGCGTGGCAAGCAGTAGCTCGACACACGCCGCACACCAGGCAGCTCTCGCTTTATTGCTTCAAGCACACTCTGAAGCCGTCGCACGGAGAGTGTCAAAGCATCGCCGTCAGCTAGAAACACGCGCTTCACGCTATCACCGTAGACATCGCGGCAACGCTTGATTGTTTCGATGATCTCTTCATCACTGCGCGGTCTGAACCGCTTTTGCGGATCAGTGTACATTTCGCAGAACGTGCACTTGTTCCAGGAGCAGCCATCAGTGACAGGCAGAATAAGCGACTGCGCCTCACTTGGCGGCCGGTAGACCGGTGGAACATAGCGGACTGGATCGACGCTCATTTAGCATGACCCCATTTATTCAGCACTTGTCGTTGCGCTCACGCAGTCGAAGGCTGCGGCCCAACCGCACGCCTATAAAGATGCCAGCTCGCATGTCCGAGAACTGGAAGCATGATGAACAAACCCAAAAACAATGAGAGCAGCGACAATCCCGTAAACACGGTTATGAATATGCACCAGCAAAGCATGGTTACCGGATTTGCGACGACGAGCCTTACACTCGTCACCATCGCTGTCACGAAATCAACGTCGCGATCATAGAGCATGGGATATGTCACGACCGAAATCGAGAACACGATGATCGCAACGATTGCGCCAGCGATATTGCCAACGATCAGGAACATCCAGCCTTGGCTCGTTGTGAAGATCAGATCGAAGGCTTGCCAGCCCAGCGCATCAAATCCCATGAACGACAAGAAAATGATCATCGCGTAGTCGATCCACATGAAGAACGTGAATGCGGTGATCAATGCCATCCATCTCAGATCGCGCTTCGACGCCTCGCGAACCGCACCAAACACAGCCGACCACGACAGCGGCTTCCCCTTCTCCAGAAAATCGCTCACCGAGTAAAAACCAACACTGGCGAACGGTGCGACCAGCGCAAAGCCCATGGCCAGCGGATATACGAGATAATAAAGCCCGAAGAACCACAGCATCGCCAGCAACACCCAGCCGACCACCGCATACATGCCGCCAAAGAACAAGCCGTATTTGGGCGCCCTGCGGAAATCGTTGATCCCCGCTGCCGTCACATCGATCAGATCGTCGAGCGAAATTTTGTAAACGTCAGGCCATTGGGATTTGCGCTTGCTCGTCTTCTTGACTTGCGCATTCGCATCGCCGGCCGTCGCACCTGTGGCCACCTGCGTTCCCGCCTCTTCCGCCATTTCGCTCGTCCCCTCAATTCACATGCAGAGCACTTTATCGCCAGCAATAATGGACGACCGGCTTCATGCGCACAATGCACGCAAGCTATGTGGACGCATGTTGCGCTGCACTGAAACGCATCTCTGATGCATATCAACGCTTGGCAGGTGTGAGTTTCAGGATTGAACCATCGCCTTCGTCAACCACGACGTAGACAGCGCCGTCAGGGCCCAAACGCACGTCACGAATGCGATCGCCGCGATCTGATAACAAAATCTCCTCGCTGACCACTTCACCGTTCTTCAACACCAGACGCGACAACTGCGCCCCTGCCAGTCCACCGACGAGAATGCTGCCCTTCCAATTCTCAAACAACGCACCGTCATAAAACGCGAGGCCCGACGTCGCGATCGAAGGATCCCAATAGTAAACAGGTTGCTCCATGCCGCTCTTCGCAGTGCCTTCGCCAATCTTCGTCCCCGTGTAATTTCGGCCATAGCTGATGACGGGCCAACCATAGTTCTTGCCAGCTTGCGGCTGGTTGAGTTCATCACCGCCACGCGCGCCATGTTCCGCAGTCCACAGCAACCCGGTTGCCGGATCAATTGCTGCGCCCTGAATGTTGCGATGACCTATCGACCAGATCTGCGGAGCCCAGCCAGCGACCTTGGGATTGTCCGCGGGCGTGGAACCATCTGGATTGATGCGAATAACTTTGCCAATCAGCGCGGCCGGATCTTG
>AERA01027331.1_pt1 | contig 19368 bp, 14 predicted proteins | sample 267968 | NCBI WGS metagenome assembly AERA01 (sample SAMN02954363, study PRJNA61401) | activated sludge metagenome | biome: terrestrial; feature: wastewater treatment plant; material: activated biomass; isolation source: activated biomass of an industrial wastewater treatment plant | reverse complement strand
TGGATGAATACGGCTTCCTCACGATCACGGACCGGAAAACCAATTACTATAAACACGCCAGTGGCAAATTTATCTCCCCCACACGGATTGAGTCAACCATGAATCAGCATCCGCTGATTGATCAAAGCATGATTATCGGGTTCAAGCGGCCGTATACAGTAGCCTTGATCATTCCCAATTTTCCTGTCCTCGAAAAGAAATGTCGTGAGGAAAAAATCCACTGGACAGCGCCGGAATTTATGGTGCATAATACTGCTGTATATGAGCTGTATAGGAAAGCACTTGATCAGCTCGATTTGCAATTGCACGAACGAATTGAGAAATTTATTCTGCTCGCTGATCCCTGGACGGTAGAAAATGGGATGCTGACGATGACTTACAAGCTTCGGCGTAAAATGATAGAAGAGAAATACAGCAAGGAGATTGAAACGATATTCTAAAGATTCGATCTCAATTGGATTCACCCCCCTAACCCCCCTCAAGGGGGGAATTATTCACCGTCCAATATGTACGAGTAATACAGAAATATCACTCGGCGATACCCCACTGATCCGCGTAGCCTGCCCGAGGGTGCGTGGCCGAAGTCGTGACAATTTCTCCCGCGACTCAGCACTGAGGGAAGATATTCTCGAATAATCCAACGTTTCATGCAGCACGAGATCCTCCAGCCGGTTCATTTTCTCCACCATCTCCTGCTCGCGCTCGATATATCCGCGGTACTTGATATTGACTTCCGCCAGGCTGATCGTCTCGTCGTCAAATGCCGATAACACCTGATCCACCTCCGGGAGATAATGCCGGATATCCGTCAGTGATATATGCGGACGACTCAGGATGAGGGATGCCTTTACTTTTTGCGAGATAGGCGCACTGTCTATTTTTTCAAAAAATGGATTGACCTGATCCGGATCAACATTAATTTGAGCTAATGCTTTCTCGATCGTTTCAATGCCTTGATTTTTATCCGCCACACGCGCCATGCGTTCGTCAAGATGCTGCATGCCGATCGCATGCACTAACGGTGTCAACCTGAGATCAGCATTATCTTGCCTTAACAGGATACGATGTTCCGCACGTGAAGTGAACATCCGATACGGTTCCTGTGTGCCTTTATTGATCAGGTCATCAATCAACACACCGATATACGCTTCTGATCGTTTCAGAATAAAAGGCGCTTCTTCCTTGATGGCCAGGTGTGCATTGATACCTGCCATCAATCCCTGGCTGCCCGCTTCTTCATAACCGGTCGTGCCATTGATCTGACCGGCGAAGAATAAATTTTTCACCAGTCGTGTTTCAAGCGATGGCGTTAACTGCGTCGGCGGGAAATAATCATATTCGATCGCATAACCCGGCCTGAACATTTTGCAATTTTCAAACCCAGGAACTTTTCGCAATGCATTGTATTGCACTTCTTCCGGCAAGGAAGATGAGAATCCATTCACATAAACTTCCACCGTACCCCAGCCTTCCGGCTCCACGAAAAGCTGGTGACGATCTTTATCGGCAAAACGATCGACTTTATCCTCAATCGACGGACAATACCTTGGACCCAGACCCTGGATCCGGCCATTGAACATCGGGGAGCGATCAAAGCCTTGCTTCAAGGTGTCATGAACTTCCTGCGATGTATACGTGATATGACATGGCCGTTGCTTGAGCAATGGTGGCGTATCAGTAAATGAAAACCTTCCGGCAGGCTCATCACCTGGTTGCAGTTCCATGCGATCATAGTCGAGCGAACGACCATCGACACGCGGCGGTGTACCGGTTTTCATTCGGCCCGCTTCGAAACCAAGTTGTACAAGTTGTTCTGTAATTCCGGTCGCCGCTTTCTCTCCCGCTCGTCCGCCGCCGAATTGTTTTTCTCCGATGTGAATCAATCCATTGAGAAATGTGCCATTCGTCAGCACAACGGCCTTCCCTGGAATTTCAAGCCCAAGACCTGTGCGCACCCCTACAACGCGGCCATCTTTGATTAACAATCCATTGACCATTTCCTGCCAGAAATCGATCAGCGGATTGGCCTCCAGCATTAATCTCCACTTCTCCGCAAACCGCATCCGGTCACTTTGCGCGCGCGGGCTCCACATGGCCGGTCCTTTGGAGCGGTTGAGCATGCGGAACTGGATCATCGTATGATCGGTCACAATCCCGCTGTATCCACCCAGCGCATCGATCTCCCGGACGATCTGCCCTTTGGCCACGCCACCCATAGCCGGATTGCAGCTCATCTGGGCGATGGTCTGCATATTCATCGTCGCCAGCAGCACACGACTGCCCATATTGGCCGCCGCAACAGCGGCTTCACAACCGGCATGGCCGGCACCGACGACTATGACATCATATTCGGGGAACATCAGGGGTGCAAAGATACGGCCATCTTCTTCCTTTTACAAGGAAGGGTAAGGTAGAAGTTAGGAGTCAGGAACTAGGAGTTGGGTGATAAATCTGATAATCCTTGTATCAAGCGGAGTCGAGATAGGGTAATCTGGTAATCTGGTAATCTGGTAATCTGGTAATCTGGTAATCTGGTAATCAAAAATGGTCTTTCGATAAAAAGGTTTAATACAACATGCAAAATTTTCTATGCCGGATTTGTCTCGTGAAAGAAACCGAAATGCAGATTAAACACACACTACGCTTATGCTTGCATCGGCTACTCACTTTACAAAATCATGCCGTGCTGGAATTGCCTCGTTAGAGGCAACTGCTCGGTAGCATCGCGAGCCGCGATGCGAAGTCAGGGCCGTAGACCCTGTTCATTCAGGTTGTCGACGAGGACGCCAACAACAGGCAATATTTTTTACCAAAATTGGAAATCTGTGCAATTCGAATGACAAGCGCAGCCAGGCATTCGTTTTACAATCCTATCAGCGCAATCTGCAGGAGACAACCTTTGAACACTATGACTTTAATGCTCACCAACCAATATCACCCACAGGTTACTCATCCATTCCAGTGCCTGGAGGGTCACCACCGTACTGACCACAACAAACAAAACAATTCGCAACCAAAGCATTTTGATACCCTGATGCCGGAATAAACGCCAGATCACCCAAATAGTATAGCCCAGCGAAACAAGAATCTGAGCCAGGTAAAAGGCCCAGTGGAGGACATTAAGTCCAAAAAGTAATCCACCCGTCAGGTAGAACACAATATTAAATACATGCGTCATCGAAAATACATACATCGTAATGACAATGCACTCGATATACGTATATCGCGACCGCGCCAGGATGTATAAAAACACCGCAGCCTCCAACGGCATTGTGAGGATATAAAACAACTCGCCATGCACAATGAATGCCTGTATGCTCTCGGGGTGACTGAAGGTCAACCCCTCCAATAAAACCGGATCAAATCCATGCAAACTGATGACGGCACGGTGCAGCAGGATGGATATGGTCACCCAAATCAGGAAAAATCCTACCGGGGAATGATACTTGCGTCTTTTCCCGGAGAGATACTCATCCAGCACAATGCCCGGCTGCCGGAGGAGCTGCCAGGCTGTTCGAAAAATACTCCGTTCACCATGCGTAACCGTATGGATAAACTCCGCTATAAAATGCTTCCAGGTGATCCGGCCCAGATCTGCCCGCTGACCACAGTGAGCACAATATTTATCGTGAACTTCCCGACCGCAATTGAGGCAATTTTTCAACTTTAAGACATCTGTAACCGATTAAACTCTATTCTTTGTTGTACACGTATTGATCCCTGACATCTCCCTATACCATCACCTGTGTCCGGGATGAAATGAATAATTCAACTCACGTCTATGAATTAACACTGCCGACGCGATACTCCTCAATAAACAATCTGAGCTCGGCAAATGACACTGTTTTCCCTTTGAAATGATCCTCCGCAGCTATGGATTCCTCTTCACTCGCTTCCAACCGCAACAGCATATTATGAAAATGCATCCGCATATGTCCTTTCTGAATGCCGGTCGTGACCAGCGAACGCATGGCTGAAAAATTCTGCATCAAGCCCGTCGCTACAATGATCTGCATTAACGTCGGCGCGTCCGGATTGCCCAGCATTTCCAGTGAACGCTTCGCTAATGGATGCAATGTTGTCAGTCCGCCAACGGTACCCACGGCCATTGGTAATTCCAACTCGAAACGGAAAGTCCCTTCTTCAATCGTACACTTGCTCAACCCCTTGTATCGACCGCTCCGTGCGGCCCAGGTATGCCCGCAGGCCTCAATCGCGCGAAAATCATTTGCCGTCGCGAGCGCTACCGAATCAATACCATTAAAGATCCCTTTGTTATGTGTCGTGGCCCGGTAAATATCAATATGCGAAATGCGAACCGCGGTATAAAACCGTCGGGCAAATTCTTCCGGCCCCAGTCCACCATCAAAATTTCCAAGCTCCACAACAGGGCATTCCACCCAGGCTAACACGCGACAATTAGGTGTGTAATTCGAAAGGATCGACATGATGACTTCCGGCACGGGCACATTATCCGGCAGATGCGCTTCAAACCAAACGGATAATTCTTTCGCGCAGCATTCCAGAATGGAGTTGATAAAATTCGCCCCCATCGAATCCCGCGTATCCACCTCAAAAAGCAACTGGTAATATCCGGGTTCGCGATCCGTGAAGGGAATTAATGAAATCGTTTGGATCCCGCCACCACGTTCATCCATCTTGGCCGTGATCTCTTTGCAACAGTTGATCAGGTGTGTGGCCAGTTCGTCTTTTTGGGAGTCGAGTAATTCTCCATCACCATACCAAAGAAAATGGATCTGACCGGTCTTCAGGGTATCGATGACCCGGGTGTGGATTCCCCCGCGATCCAGCCAGAATTTGGAGCCGGCTGCCGCAGCCGCAACGACGGAACTCTCTTCCGTGACCATGGGTACAGCGTAGGTGACACCATTGATGAGGAAATTCGGGGCGACGCCCAGGGGCAATGGATAGTTGCTGATCGTGTTTTCACTAAAACCATCCAGGATCTTCTGCTGCTCTTCATTCGACAGCCAATAGCTGGCCAACTCGTGCTTGACGGCCTCGGGATCCTTGAAATAATTCTCCACGATCCACTTGAGCTTGCCGACTTTCGACAGCTTGGAAAAACCGGAAATGGTACGTTGTGTCATGCGCTATCTGACGCGAAGATACGTCTGCGCCATCTGAAGCCCGCGAATTTGCTGCGCAACATACTGATCAAGCGCTTCCTGGCTTTCCGTGGCATATCGTAAAAAACCGCTGGCTTGCCCATAGATAGCGGGATACTGAAGCTTGTTGATCCAGTAATAGCCATCCAGGAAATCCCGCACGCCACCCGAAATGATAAACTGCCTGCACTGGAGACCCTTGTCGCCCATCAATGCAAAGCCATTGATCCAGACACTCATCTCCCCGATAGTATGACCCAGCGTTGACACGGCATCAAAAATATTTCGCTTCTCCTCATCTGCCCGCAATAATTCGAGCCTGGAAAAATTGGTTCCCCCATGTGCGGCAAATTCAAACGCAGCAATCGGCAAACCAACTATGGCCTGAATACTTTCCGGACCCATGCCCTGCCCCACTTCCTTGACAATGACGGACAGGTCGGTGAAATCCAGCAACCGCTGGATCGTATCCATGGGTGGATCTATGATATAATCTCCTTCGGGCTGCAACCACTCCTGCAACGGATTAATGTGCACGATCAATCCATCCGCCTTCAATCGATCGACCAATTCCACAATATCATGCGTTCGACCGTGCGACAACAAGTATTCGACTTGTGCGATGCCCAGGTTGGCGTACAAGGGAAGGTTGGGTCCGATAATACCCCGAAGGTCAAAATCCTGGAGCCGGTCCAGTGAATCGAGGAGCGGACGACACGAACCCAGGCCCATGCCCAGTCCATACTTCGCACACGTCTCCGCCAGGCGTTTGTTGATGGTGAGTGCTTTCTCCGTCCCGCCGGTCATGCTGGACACCCAGATCGGGGCTTTCAGTCTTTTCCCGAGGAAATCAATGCCAATATCCAGGTCAGCCGTGGGATGACCCGAAATAGCGGGCTCATAATAGAATCTTTCGTCTGTGCCTTTATGGGCCATATTGGCTTTAAAGGCGAGGTCAATATGGTCTTGTTTCCGGTCAGCCGGCCTGTCTTCACTCATGGAGAGCAAAGGTACGTCCTATCGGGAATAGCGGGATATGCTGATTTGAAGTGAATGGGGAACACAGATTAGGCAGACTAATTTTTGTCGATGATTTCACAGATTCGACTTGATCAGAAAAGTGTAAATCACCTTCGTTAGCACCCATGCAAACAGAGTATAAAACTCCCGAGTGTCACGAATGAAATCTGTGAAATTTTGGAACAATTAATTTCTGCGTAATCTGTGTTCCAAAAGTAATTACCGCTTGAAAACATAGCGGGTCACGAAGATCCCTTCGCCGTCCTGCGCACCGGCATTACTTTCCACGCCGCTGGTCACAAAGGCCAGTGTCCATCCGGCGGCTGACATTTCATTCAGCTTGGAGGAGATCATGGCATCATTGGACGCGATGTTCTGGAAATTGATCCCGGTCGCGCTGAAGAAGTTCAGCATCTTGGTTTCTTCGAAGTTGTCGATTTTCAGTTCGCGGCGCTTGACCTGGCCCATGGAGCTGTCCTTGCCATCGACACGTTCACGGGTATATTCGGCTGTGTTCAGATCTTCCTTATTGGAGATCATCCGCGAGCGGCCCAATCCCATCGGGATAATGGATTCAACGGTGGTGACTACGGCATACTCAACTTGCTGGGCCATCAGGGTGGCTGCACCGGCCAGGAAGAAGGAGGAGAGGAGGATAAAACGTTTCATGATTGGTTATTTTTCCTCAAAGCTAAGCCGTTGATCGGGATAGCGCAATGGGGTTAAGAAAGGATTATTATTTAGGTTATTGAATCGTTAATGAGGGGAGGCGGAGGCTCCCACCTTCGCTCATTGATCTGTCTTATCCATGAATGGTTTGCGTCTGAGCTTCGGTGGGCGGTGAAGGCGAAGGAAAATCGTAGTTGGCTTCTTAATAAAGAAACGATGCTTGAAATTCTGCAGTTCAAATTCCTTGAAAAAAATCATCGCACCAAATTTGCCTCGTTAGAGGCAATTGCTCGGTAGCATCGCGAGCCGCGATGCGAACGCAGGGCCGGAGGTCCTGGTCATTTATATGAGTAATTGGTGAAAACATATCCAAAAGGAATGTGACGCCATTTATTTTTGGATCATGGGTAACATTATTCTGATCGAATAAATAGCTCGGCTGCAATCGGCTCTCCATTTTTGGAAGCAACTAAGATATAGTATCCAGGCTGCAAGCTCCTCAACGGAAACAAATACTGAATGCCTTGTCGAATGAATGGGGTTGACATCACCCTCTGACCCTGTGCATCCCATATGGTTAGCTCGGTTATCTCATCCTGAGGAGCAGTAACCTGAACAGTGAGTATATCCGATGCTGGATTCGGGTAAAGATGAAGTTTGACTTCCGAATGATTTTCAAGTGGTATATCTTCCGATGAAGAGATCAGGTGGCATCCGGGAATATGACAGCCATGCTCATCCAGTTCCAGAAACCATATTTGTTCCTTGTAAGGATATTCAGATTCAAGCGTATCCAATCTCAAATCCGTCTGGAGTATATATCCATTTTCAGTGGTGACTATCTGATCATCTGGTGAGCTTGGTATAGAATAAAGAACGTCGAGACTTTCATGAACCGGCAAATAATATCGTGTCCAAATGCTGTCACCATTCCATGACAACTTGGATACAACCGTGCTATAGGTTAATGAATCCCCAATTACTTCCAGCGCTGTTCCAACAGCAACTACCCCGTCATCATTAATTGATTCTGTGATATCAGAATACAGCCCTCCGACAGGAAACTTTTCACCATAGTTTACTTCCCATGAAATTTCAAAGGTTGAGTCTAGATGAAATACAGAATTTCGGGTATAATAATTGCCTGGCATGCCATTAGCATATAAGCTGTCGAAAAGCTCAGCCGCACATAAAACATAACCGCCTAAAGGTGATCGTACATAATCAAATGTTGCCATGCGATGAGGTGCAATGTCCTTTTTCTCCCACAGCAAATGTCCATCAGCCAATGAAATTTTCATTACGCGCATAAACCTCGACAACGGAGTGTTAGGCCAGGCATATAGGCCGATATGTTCAATTCCAAAAACCAGAAGCGTATCAGTCCCCAACAAATCAGCGCATATCCCATAATCACTATGTGCTCCTCCATATTGTTCTTGCCAAATAATGTTAAATTCTTCATCCAATAACATGATAAATGTTTGAGACCTCAAATCAACACGTGTTTCATAGGCTGCCAATTGACCAACAACAGCATAACCAACTCCGGGAATTTTGATAAGTTCTTCCATGACTTGGTAAGAAAGTGAGTCATCGGGTTCTACAACATACTCCCGGGTGAATAATGTATCGCATTGATCATTGAATACAACCAGCATGGGTCTGGATTTATTCCAGGAAAAGCCCATTGTGGCGTACATTCCCTCATCTATTTTAATGGAGGGCGCAAAAATCAAATGCTTGACCCTGGAAGAATCTATATAGTGCCTGAAACAGGAGAATTGGCCGGCTATGTCAAGCCGGCCAATATAATATCCGCTGTAACCATTGGTATCGACAATATCCCCAATAAAGGATATATCTCCCCCATCGTATATCATGCTCCCATATTCAAGATTGTAATTTGGAATATGGGTGATGTGATCAAGTTTCTGCCCTAAGCATTCTTCCCATCTGCCAATAATGATAAAAATGAGAAAAAACAGATAAAACAGATTAGACACATTGTTCATTATTCTGTCTTGAGAATTAGTCCAGAATATGTGGCAAAAGTTGAACTTAGTTGATATATATAAAAACCGCCTGGAAGATCACCAGCATTCCATCTCAATTGCTCACAATCATCACAGCTGGTTAACTTGATCGGTGCCCCCATGAGGTCCAGAATGCTAAGTGAATAACTGCCTCTTGGAAACTGAAAATTGATCATTCCTTCAAATGGATTGGGATAAGCAGAAACAAAGCTGCGGGATTGATCAAGGGGAGCTTCCTCCACTTCAAATGATCTCAATGTGATTGTATCGGCAAAAGTGTACCCGTAGAATGTTTCCAGGATCCCTTTTGCCATACCGGCTACCATGCGCTCATTATCTACAGCTATGGCCTCTAAAGCCTCTACTTCCATTGAATCCAATTCGCTTTCTGTTCTGTTGTCACCTTTAGCAGTCAGAATGACACTGGTAAGATCAATAAATAGCTGATAGTCTGTGCTGTCCTCGGTAGAAAAGAGTCTTCTCCCGGGCATAGCACTTACAAAGGTATGGAAGATACTATCTGCTTCTTCGGCGATATAGGTTGTGGCGATCTCAATGTCAGCATAAAAACTGTTTTTTCGATCCAGCCATTCACGAGTTAATTCCCAGTCAATGGACACAGTATCATCCTGAACTAATTGCAGCGCAGCATTGCAAAGGATATTCATCCTGATATCGGCGTCACGAACGTATGCACCGATGATTTGCTTCTGGGTCCCGTCCGGTGTTAAACCATATACAGTGAGGAGACTATCATACTCCTCTTTAACGAGTTCAAACGTCAGTTCCAACGAATCGTTATCTGTGAATATTAATGATCGGTAAAGACACTCTGGTTCTATATTTCTTCCTTGAGGATCAATATTGACAAAATTGATTGGTTCCTGGTCATCATCCGAAGTGGAACTTGGATTAGAGTAGAAGAAATATAGAATCGAATTATTTAATGTGGAGTTGTAAAAGTCCGATCCAGCAGGTGCTGGCGGAAACGGATTCTGAGAAAATTTGTTTCCCGCTGGGCTCGATGGCGTACCTTGGGTCAGCGAAATGGATGCATTTGCATTAACGTAAAAATCTTCTCGATTTGAATTAGTTACGGTATTGCATAGATACTGCAAACCTGATAGTGGACCACCATTCATTCCAGAGGCCACATTCGCATTTCCCATATTCTCAAACATATTCTCGTAAATAACATTAGAGGCCGCAGATGAATTGCTGAGTCGGATGCCGTATTTGTTTGCCACAGTATTTCCGGGACTAGTAAAGTCATTATACATAATTGTAAAAGCCGGTGATGACTGCAATACAATTCCTGCATACCCGCTTGAAACATTAGGCACATTGAAATCACAATCCATTACACTAACATTACTGACTGACCTGGTCTCCATTCCATATGTGTTAAGATCAAAATCAACTTTACGAAATGTCAGTGAAGGATTATAAGCTGACCCACGATTGGAAAAAACCGCATGGTTGAAGCCTGAAAGTTTTGTTTGAATCGTATGAGTGCCGTTGTCAACAACACCCAAGCGGGAATTATAAGTGCGTATTCCATATTTATTTCCAGCAACAGTCCCGTCAGAGAGTCCTAGCTCAGTATCGATAACGTGTAGTCCTTGATTGGCATACTGAAGATAAATATGTTGATCAAATTTATCGCCTTTGTATTCTTCATCAATATCAAAGGTTGACCCAAATACGGTACTCGGGAGTGCATTAACGCCATTCTGACGCTTATCTGCCAGGTGGATGGAGGTCTCATTATTCAGAAACGTTGAATTTCTAACTGTAAAACGTCCATTGGCTACTGTGTGAGCTGGATCAAACCACGTCAGGGCTGTTTTTGCACATGACAATGTACAACCTTCCATGTATACAAATCCGTGATTGTACGGTGCTCCTGAGGCTATGTAAATACCAGCCCAAAGCTCATCATCAGTTGGGCAGTTTGTGTCATCCGGTCCAATTGTAAAAGTGGCTTCATCTCCATTCAAACGAGCCCCTTGTTCAACTATAATCCGGGTCTCAGGTGCCAGAGAAAGCGTATTAGCATAAGTCAGGGTAGAGCCTTCGGTCACAATCACGTCAATATCAATACTGTGCGGTACATCAATGGTGATGTTGCCCTTAATATATGCCCAGTTTCGCTGGACATCCTCGAGAACTGATTGATTGGCAAGTGTATTTCTCATTCTTTCGCCCTGACCTATCGTAAAGTGGTTACGACATTCGAGTCCATAACTCATCATGTTTGTCATATCAGCATTCACGTATGGAGCTCCTGTTGGATCAACGCACGAGGAATTTGAGTATACACAGGTTTGATAGTTTGAGCCTGTATTCCCAAAGAAATCAGGAGCTGCATCTGTATCACAAACATAATCTCCGCGAATTTCGCACTCATCACCGCTGACTAATTCGTTGTTTGAGGAACCATTCAGACAAGAAGCCCCATTATGTGTATGATAAAGCCCCAAGGCATGCCCCATTTCATGACTCAATGTTTTGGCTGTGTTCAAATGAGCATATAGCTTTCTGCCTGGAATTCCTGCCCTGCCGGCATCACCCGTTAAAATGATATCATAAAGTAATAATGAAATTCCATCTGTAGGTCCGGAGTATGAGCCAAAAGCATCTTCGGGATTATAGTAATCGTACGTGTCATTGAGGTAGGAAATGCAAGCATAATTAAAAAAAATATTGTGGTCTTTAAAGTCAGCCTGCATCTCTTCGATAGCAGCTATTACTTCTTGCTCTGAAGCCCCTTCAGAATAATCAGACTTGCGAACGATAACAGGATAGACTTTGATATAATATGGTCCATCATTTCCTGTCATCTTTCCACTTGGATACCCTGCGAGAATATCATATGTCGGATCGACAGTGCCACAACTCTGGCCATAAAGTGACATGCCGGTGAAGATCAGGATGGTTAGTAGAGTAAGACTGGTGCGGTACGTAGAAATTAATCTTGAAGCTCTAGTTAGCAGGGTGGTGCTGTGGTGCTGTGGTGCTGTGGTGCTGTGGTGCTGTGGTGCTGTGGTGCTGTGGTGCTGTGGTGTGTTTCATTGTTTAAGATTTTGAAGATTAGAAAATTTATCCTAAATTAGGTTATTATTTCGATTAGTACAAGATAAATTTTTGTAAAAAATCCTTGTACTCAAGGCTGTTGTTAAATACTGATTTGTTACACTGACATCTTGTCTCAGACGTCATTTTATTGCGTTAAAGAAAAATATATTTACACCATTCTGAAATCTCCCCAGTTGACAGTTGGCAAAGCTCTTCCATTTTTCTTACGAAACCCGATCCCGAAGGGTGATACAGGACTTGTATTCAGTAATCGGTATTCAGCAATCGGCAACCCCTAAACCTTAAACTCTAAACCCTAAACTCTAAACATTAAACCCTAAACGTTAAACCCTAAACAACCCCTATAAAGCATTAAACTTCCAATTAATTCCAAATCCGCGGTCTCCATCTACCCATTCAACACCCGATACAACGCCTTATGATACGCTTCAAACGAAGGTAAGTTATTATGCCGCCCACCCTTGATCGTGATCAATTTCACTTTGTCCGGAAATTCATTGGCCAGCCGGACACTCTGCTTGTAGGAAATCAAAAAATCACGGTTGCCATGAATGATAAATACCGGGCATTTTACTTTTTCTAAAAATTTATTCGTCGGCACCTTGTAGCGCAGCAGCCATTTGATCGGCAGCCACCAGCCAAACCGGTAGACCTGATAGCTGAAACTGTAGTACGGACTATCCAGGATCAACATCTTGGGATCATGATTGGATGCCGCATACGCCGCAAAACCGGAACCCCACGAGCGACCCAGCACCACAATGTTGTTCTCCGGATATTCCGTCTTCAACCATTCGTAGATAAAATCTGTATCGAGATACAATGTCTTCTCCGAGCGCCGGCCACTGCTTTTTCCAAAACCCCGATAATCAAACATCACGAAATCATATCCCTTTCCCAAATAATCCTTTGCAAATTTTCCCCAGCCTTTAATACTCCTTGAATTCCCTTTTAAAAAATACACCACACCTAGACTGTTCGGCACTTTAAACCAAAGTGCATTGATCTGCCCGCCATCAGGAAGTTCAAATTTCTTTTCTTCAAAAGGAAACGCGTACTCAAACGTAAAATCCTGCGGAAGAATTTCCGGCCGGAAGAAAAAGAAATCCTGAAGAAAGTAAAAGGCCAGTGACAGCGCGAAATATATAATCCCGATGACCAGCAGCCAGCTCATTCGTCCACCTTCCGACAAATACAGTCCAGGTCGCGGCCCAGCTCATTGTAATCCAGGCCATAGCCTACGACAAAATCATTCGGAATAGCCTTGCCGTAATATTTCACGGGATCCGGATATCCATAGGCATCAGGCTTGAACAACAACGTCACAATCTCCAGTGATGCCGGTGATTCAGCCAGGATGATCTCCTTCATATAATGCAACGTGTGTCCGGTATCGACTATATCTTCTACAATCAATACATGCCGATCCTTCAAGGGCATTTGCCACCGGAGCTGCTCATTCATTTGTCCGGTAGACTCTGTGCCTTTATAGGATTTGATCTTGATAAAATCGAGTTCGATGGGAATCGTCATACAGCGTACCAGGTCGGCCGCAAAGATGAACGCGCCATTCAGCACAGGTAACAACACCGGGTTCAGGTCACGATAGTCCGCATCAATGCGCTTGGCCAACGTGGCTACGATCTGTTGAATCTCTTCTTTCGGGATATACGATTCAAATCGCAGATCATGTAGCTGTACGGGGTTCATTGGCCGATCCCGTATTGATCCAGTAAATATACCAGTGCGGTCAATGCAGCCGAACCGGTGGCCAACTCCCTGGGATGCACATTTTCCAATACATCGATGTGGGTGTGGTGATAATCAAAGTATCGCGCATTGTCGGGACGTAAACCAATCAACAATCCAACTTTTGGCTTGAGTGGTCCAATATCTGCGCCACCCCCACCAGGTTTTAATTCAATATCATACGGTTCGAGTAAGGCCGCAGCATCCGATAAATGTGCCAATGAAACATCGAGTAACTTTCCTTCCCCGGCTGAAACGCCAAACGCCTGCGCTGTACCACCACCTCCATCCGATTCAATCGCGGCCATGTGATATTCGTTCTTGGCAAATGCCTGGTCGGCATATTCACGTCCACCACGCAGACCATTTTCCTCATTGGCAAAAAGCACGCATCGGATAGTCCGCTTCGGCTTGTATCCCATTTTTACCAAGCGGTAGATGGCCTCCATCGCATGCGTACATCCCGCGCCGTCATCATGTGCACCTTCTCCTACATCCCAGCTATCCAGATGGCCGCCTACCAATATGATCTCATCCGGAAATTCATGACCCCGGATTTCACCGATCACATTAAACGATTGCACATCGGGATACATCTGACATGTAGTGCGAATAAAAACTTCGACAGGACCTGCAGCTACAGCTTTCCCTAATAGCTCCGCATCATTCGTACTAATAGCAACTGAAGGCACAGTCGCGATGCTGTCATCAAAAAACGTGGTACCCGTATGCGGATGATCATCGAGGCGGGATGCCATGGAGCGGACAACGGCTGCAATTGCTCCTTTCTCGGCAGCTACCCGAGGTCCGCGGCCACGCTGATCCACGGCGCCGCCGTAGGCGCCGAATGTACTCAGATGGCCCATATCCATTGGGCGGTTGAAGAACACGATTTTCCCTTTCACCTCTTCATCCGGTATGGCGCGCAAGGCGTCGAGTGATTTCACTTCAATCACCGTGGCCCGGAGTCCATCCCTGCCTGTGCCGGGAGAATTCCCCAGGGCGAGCGCATTTAAGGTGACTGCTCCAAAATCATTTGAATACATCACTACTTGTTCTGGTTCACCACGCACCCATCTTGGCACCTTCACCGGTTGCAGCCAGACCCGATCGAGACCAAACGTATCCAATGTCTCCTGGGCCCAGATCACCGCTTTCGTATCGCCCTCCGAGCCAGCCAGCCGATGTCCGACCTGCTTACACAGCGTGGTCAACCAGTCATAGGCCTTGAGTTCGGTATAGGATTTCCGGTACACTTCGCGGATAAAAAACGCGGCGGAATCCTGGGAGACCTGCGAGGTAAGAAGGGTGGGAATGAATAAGAAAAGCAAGAGCACGTTGCGCATCGGGTAAATATACAGCGTTGAATACCATTGGAGTTTCATTGGATTCATCCCCCGACCCCTTCAAAGGGGGAGATAATTTTACTTCGTTTTCAAACAATACTACGACTATTCATTTCTCCAAGAATTTCAGATCTGGATTCCAGCTAAAGCATGAGCATATCCAGACATGTGGAACTCTACTGCATCTTCCATTAAATGCTGAGTAGAAAAATATCCTCCCCCTTTGAAGTGGGCCGGAGGATGATCGAGTCTTACTCTCTTACTGTCTTACTGTCTTACTGTCTTTAATCCCTCCTCAGGCAGCGCTTTACCCCCAAAGCGGCTCTTCCCATTGTCCCTCCATTCACTATCTTCAAGTTCAGACAAAACCTGGTATGCCGACACAACCCCGACACCGCTACTTTATTGCCCTTTGCCTATTCTTTGCTACAGGCTATCAAGCTCATTCCCAGCAGCATTTCTATCAGGTCTACGGAGATTCCATTGGTATCTGTGAGGGCAATGTAGCCCGTTTCTTTATTGAAACCAGCGCGCAGTTGCAAAGCACGGAATGGGAAATAATCCCCAATTTCGGTGCTACCCTGATTACACCGGGCCTGTATGATGCCTGGATCCTGTTTCCTGCAGCGGGGACATATATGGTCGTGGCCAGTTCGCTCACGGAGAATAATGAGTGGCTTTCAGACACCCTGTTCATTTTTGTGGATGGTGGTTTTCCTCCGGAGGTGGTGGGCTGTTACGAAACCAATTCGCCTAACGGCTGCTACCAGGTATGTGCAGGCAGTCAGACCACCATTATAGATCCACAGATGTTTCAATTCGAGGTCACCGGTGCAGAGAGCTATGTCTTCAATAGTCACCCCAGTGGTGACCAAGCATTGATTATTACGTGGGGAGCCGCAGGTCCCGGATCTGTTCTGCTGTGGAACAGCCACTGCCCGACGATGCTTTGCTTTGATATTTTACCTCATGCCGAAGCTGCCATTTTGACTTCACCCGCTGCAAATAATGACACCCTCACCGTATGTAAAGGCCAGGAAGTTTTATTCCAAAACCAATCCATCAATGCGCTGACCTATATCTGGAATTTCGGGGATGGCACGATCAGTCATGATTTTGAAACTACGCATTCCTTTGCCGATGAAGGTACATACACGGTTACCCTACAAGCTGAAAGCATTTGCGATTGTTCGTCCGAAGCCCAGGTCGTGGTCCAGGTCCTTCCTGCACCGGCTCCGGAACTGGATTGTGTCAATACGGTGTGCCCTGAATCCCGGCAACGCTATACGGCAACGACAGATGGTTGCACGAACTATAACTGGACAGTATCTTCAAATGGGACCGTAGTCCTGGGCGGCGGACCAGGCGATGATTTTATCGAAGTGATCTGGCACGAAGGCCCCGATGGATTCATCGATCTTTCTGTCAGCGGATGTAATACGAGTTATTGTTCGTATTCAAATCGTTTCCGCATCCCGATTCTCACGCCTGAAGGTCCGGTGGATGGCGATGCCAGTGTGTGTCCGGGAGAAATTGTCACCTATACAGCTCCTTATTTTCCAGGCACGGAGTATGAGTGGCAAATTGGTCCGCACGGATCGATCCAGGGCGACCACAGGTCAAGTTCAGTGACGGTGCAGTGGCATGATGTCAGCAGTGTACAAAACTCCTTCGTTCGTGTCACCTACGAAAACTGTTTCCTGGAATGCAATGGTCAGGATCAGCTCGATGTCTCCATAACACCCGAGATCAGGTTGATTGGCGACGCGCAGGTCTGCCAGGATGGCGGTGCGATGATTGATGCTGTTGCGGGTTTCAGCTCCAGTTCACCGGCCAATGTATCATGGCATCTCGAAAATGAACAAGGCACGATCATGGCCGCTCATAGCCTGTCGTCATCCTGGAGTCATCTCTTCAATTATCCACCCGGACAATATGTTTGGGTAGCCACAAATACGTCTGGCAACTATTGCTCGGATGAGGTTCGAAAAGAAATCACTATTACCGCAACACCCACGGCTCCGATTGCAATCATTGGCGATTCCATCATCTGCCCCGGCGAACCCCATGGCTTTTCCATTGAGCAGTCCGGTGACTTTTTGAACGAAGTGGCGGATCACCGATGGTGCATCAGTGGTCGAATACCAGGGCCAGGTCTGTCAGCACACATTTGGCAACTCACCGCCGTATCATGTTGAAGCACATCATGCGCATATTCAATTTCCGGAGTGCGTTTCTCCGTCCATTTCAAGGCCATTACGTACTGCTGATAATCTGTCGATCACCGGACCGGACGATGTGTGCTTTAATGGTACGGACACCTACTTCTTTCCGTTCATTCAATCCGCGAGCTATTCATGGGAAATCATTCCGGCCGATTTCGGGGCGGTTCGCCGGGGTGACTTGAATACTGTTGAGATCTTCTGGACACAAGCCGGAAATGCCACGATTCGATTGCATGCTTGTGGCGTCACTGTTGACAAAAATGTGGTCATTCATAACTTACCCAACTTCAATATCCTTGGCCCTTCTGCCGCGTGCGCGAATGAGCTGGTCAATCTTTCAACTGATCAACCAGGTCTTCACCATCAATGGTTTGACGATGCCGACATCAGTATCAGTCAACTTGCCTCCGTCAATTTTTCACCCGGTACCTATGGCGTTGAACTCACAGATGTCTATGGCTGTCAATTCAAGAAAAGTGTAACGGTCACCACATATCCGGCACCCGATGTCAATCTGACCAGCCCGCATGGATTTTACTTCTGTGATTTTATCCCTGTTGGTGTACAATTGGTCGCCAATACCGATGGCGCGAATTATCAATTCACCTGGTATCAGGACGGGATCAGTCTGGGGCCTGGCGGACCTGTTTTAGCTATCACTGATTTTGGCGAATATTATGTCGAGGTAACCAATCAATATGGTTGTGTTACCGTTTCGCCCCCGGTCGATGTGCTGGATTGTTGCGATCCCACAGAATGCGGACTCGGCGGTTGCTTTTTCCCAACCTGCACTTATTTCAAATCAAACTTTGATATCGCCAAATCCGGTCCGGAATGCAATATCGTGGAATACGAACCCCAGGTCGCGCTGGTGCCCGGCTCGGTCCGATGGTTTATTACCACAATATCCGAGGGTATTATTCATGAAGAAGTAACGGATGTATTGAATTACACCTTTGCCAAGCCGGGGTATTATCAATTTCTGATCCTGGGTCAGTTGGATGGATATAACTATGTATTTCCCGTCTGTGGCCATTATTATGAAATGACCGATACGATTCGCGCGGTAGCGAATTTCAAGACCGATGGTGTGTGCACAGGCGTTCCGATCCAGTTTGAAGACCTGACCACTTTCCTTCCGGGTGAATCCATCGCGTCATGGCATTGGGAGTTTGATGATCCGTCCAGTGGTGGGGATAACACATCCGCTTTGCAGCATCCCACGCATACGTTTTCCAATCCTGGAGATTATGACATTTCGCTCACGGTGGTTATGGCAAGTGGTTGTGCGACAACTCGGACCATGACGCTACAGGTTTCCGGCGGACCAGACCTGTTGCCTTTATATGAGCCTACGTATTGTGAGGACGAGGCACATACTTTCGAAATCACGGAAAATGTATTTGATATCGTCTGGCATTTCGGTGAGCCTGCAGGTAACCCGACAAACGAGGCCTTTGAATTGCGCGTTGCCCATGAATATGATTTACCGGGCATGTACAATGTTTCGGTGACCGCAAAAGACATTTACGGATGTCAGGGCGCCAATACCGTTCCAACAGAGATTGTTCCGAATACATTGAGCGGACTGATCGATCAGCAACCCCTGACCACACTTTGTTTTGGTGACACGGCCACATTAACCGCTCCGGCAGGTGGTGTGAGTTGGGAATGGAGTTCTAATGAAACAACTTCATCCATTGAAGCAGCTGAGACCGGGCAATTCAGTGTATTGATCCGTGACCAATATCATTGCACCTATACACCGCCTGCACAGTTTGTTGAAATTCATCCGATCCCGGATGTGCTTATCCAGGCCCGTGAGATCCTGGGCGTTGATGAATTCGGTCCCTGGCAATCCTCCTTACAGCTCTGCGAAGGGATGGAATTCGAGATCCAGGCGTTTTCAGTCAGTGGCGTGACCTATCAATGGACGCACGGACCGACCGATGCTATCCTTAGCTTCACTAATGAAGGCGGGAATCTGCCTGGCCCAGGCAGTTATGAATACACTGTCACGGCACTGGATCCGGTAAGTAGTTGCGGATCAGACCCCGCGACGATTTCGATTGAAATTTTTTCGCTTCCGGATATA
>AERA01013763.1_pt1 | contig 19467 bp, 15 predicted proteins | sample 267968 | NCBI WGS metagenome assembly AERA01 (sample SAMN02954363, study PRJNA61401) | activated sludge metagenome | biome: terrestrial; feature: wastewater treatment plant; material: activated biomass; isolation source: activated biomass of an industrial wastewater treatment plant | reverse complement strand
CCAGTCATACAGGTTGTGCTTATCCAGGCGCAATCCAGCCACCAGGCTGAACCGGTTGTCCGGTTTGAAGGTATACTCAAAGAAAGCACCGGGAATAATTTCCCGAAAATCATACGCACGATTGTTCAGCGACTCCTGGTAATCATCCAGTCTGAAACTCAAACCGGTCACATATTGATGCCGCGTATCGGAAATAATGGATTGATACAACCAGTTGCCGTAAAATGAGGTTTGCTCTCCCCGGTAGTCATTGTGCCCGATGATGGCATCCTGCCGGTGTTGTGTAAAGCCCCATTGTGAGCCCAGCGAGTTATAGCGCTTGCCCGGAAACACATATCCCAGTTTGCCATAGACCTGGAGTTTATCCCCCTCGATCTCGACATCATACGGACCGCCTTCGTGATCGGCATCATGCGCGGAGCCGCTTTGCTTCCGGTCCCGGGTCCACTGCGCCATGAGCTGCCCTTCAAGGCCGGTTTTGAGATTGTGATAATCCCATCGATTGGCCAAGGTGATCAGGCTGCCTTCCGGCATATCGGCAAATCCATCTTCATTCCGGTCGTGCAGCGTAGGATAAATGCTGACGTGTCCCAATAAGGCCGTTCCGAACTTGGACCCTACATCCGTATGCGTGAAAAGATTCAACTCGGACCGGTAAGCTTCACTGAAAAATGCATTGAGATGCAGCTTCTCCTGGTCGTGTGGTTTTTTCAGCTCGACATTGATCTGACCGGTCATGCTTTCATAGCCCTGTAAAACCGAACCGGTGCCCTTGCTGATCTGAATAGATTCAATCCAGGGTCCGGGGGTATACAACATGCCATATGGAATTGAAAGGCCTCTCACACCAGGCATTTGCTCCTGGCTGATCAGACTGTATTTTCCCGACAGTCCGAGCATCTGGATCTCTTTCGCACCGGTGATGGCATCCGTAAAACTGACATCCACCGTGGCATTGGTCGTAAAGCTTTCCGATAAATTGCAGCACGCTGCCTTGAAGAGTTCTTCCCGGGAGATCGTTTGCAATTGCAGCGGATCGAGAAAAGAAACTTCGGTCGCTCGCTTTCGGTGGGCGACAACGACCTCACCCAAAACGTTGGATGCTTCCTTAAATACGACGCTCACATACTGCCCGGCTTTCACCTTGACTGTATCCGGTTCATAATTGAGATGCCGGAAGATGAGTTGGTCACCATCCGCAGCGCCCATCGGGAGAAAAAAATACCCGGTGGAATCGGTAAGTGTGTTTTCATTGGAAGCCGACCAGTATACGGTGACAAACTCAAGTGGGACAAGCTTTCCCCCCTGGGATTCTTCCATGACGACACCCCGGATAGAAATATCCTGTGCGAGGCCGGCCTGAACACAAAGAATCAGTACCAGACCTGATAGCCATATATGTCTCATGCGGCTAGTGCTTTTCGACGTCGTTGTACTGACAGCAAGCCGGGAGGTTGGCGTACGCTTTGGGATCGGCCTTGACCTCATCACTTCCATAACCAGCCTTTGCCAATGCGGCCGAGACTTTTTCCTTTTTCATTTTTGTACTGCCGACCAAAACCAGCTTATCGGTTTTGATGTCCCATTCCGCTTTCTTGACACCCTTGACGTCCATGGCGGCAGACTCAATGCGCGTTTTACACTCACCGCATACGCCTTTGACCTTCATCACAATGGTTTGATTGCCATTGGTGACATCGGCATTCTGGGCATGGACAGACTCAACAGATAATCCTGTGAACAGGATCATACATAATGGAAGGATGAATGATTTAATATGATTGGTATTCATGATATTCCTTTGGTTTATGGTGAATAGAAAATAATCCGCAACCGTTTGCGGAATTCAATCGCCACGAATGGCATAACCTCAGGAAGGTCAGGCGTAGTAGATCAGCGCCTGGTGGAGAATATAAATGGGTGGAGCATGACTGTGCGCCTGGTCAACTCCCGAAGCAATAGCCGGAGCTGAAATGTGCGCTACAGATATTTCATTGTACTCAACCGGGATGATAAACGACTGGTCAACCGGATTGAATTTAGGTGCAAGGGAAATGAGATCCGGGTTGACCACCTCGGTTTCATTCTTGCAGCAGGAATTATCTGGCTTGCTGCAATGATCCGACTGATCCGGCTTACAACAAGTATCTGAAACACCGGGATCCTGGTGTTCATCACAACCCGGAAGGGCAAACATGGAGATGCCCTCCAATACGCCCTTGCAATAATGAAGATGCACCGGCAATCCCACCTGGGAGGCCAGGAGAATTCCGGTTAACATATAAGCCAACAAATGGCGCATCATCATGACAGCAAAGTTAAGGTCTTTCGGCCAACATCCATAACGGTCACAGCCTCAAAACGTTCAACCGGCCCTCAAGTCTCTTAAACCTGGATGCGAGGGCATTTTAAATATGTGTTAATATCCGGTCAGGAGAGCATATGACCCTACCTTTGTCCCATGTTCCTTGAACTCATTTCCGGTTTCCTGCTGGGATTTGGACAACTTTCGGGTCCAGGACAGGAGAACAAACTGACTCCGGGACCTGACAGCCTAACGGTATATGTCTTCCTCCTGGATGATTGTGTGATCAGCCAATACTATACGCCGCAGCTCAATCAACTTCATCACAAGTACAAGGAGAAGGGTGTGGGTATGATCGGATACTTTCCCAATTTCATTTCAAAGCCGGAAAAAATCGCCGCCTTTGGTGAGACTTTTCACATTGATTTTCCGCTGAAGCCGGACTACTTCAAGGACTGGACCCGGAAGTTCGGGATCACAGTGACACCGGAAGTCGCGGTATGGGATCATCGCAGCGACCGGTTGATCTACAAGGGTCGGATCGACGACAGTTATGTGCGTGTGGGTCGGCGAAATCGCCATCCCCAAAGTAAGGATCTGGAAGAAATCATTGAACAATGGCTGTTAAACCAAACACCAGCCTCGCTGGTCGAAACACAGGCAATCGGTTGTTTTATTAATTTTACCGACCCGGTTTCCTCCCTGAAGAAAGAACACGATTAATTTTATCCTCAGCGCTCAACAATTCATATCGGCATGCGACATTTTTCCATCCTCTTTTTGCTTTTCCTGGCTCATACGATAACTGGTCAGGTGACCTTCACCAAAGACATTGCCCCGATCATTTACAATAATTGCACACAATGTCATCGGCCTGGAGAAATTGGTCCGTTTTCAATGACCAATTATGACGAGGTACGTCCCTGGGCACCGATGATCAAATACGTAACGTCGATCCGGTACATGCCGCCATGGAAAGCCGACCCGCATTACTCCCGGTTTATCGGCGAGCGCGCCCTGACAGATGAACAAATCCAGCTCATCGCGGAATGGGCAGACAACGGCGCACCGTTTGGAAACGCCGCTGATGAACCTGATCTGCCAACTTTTCCCACCGGTTCACAAATCGGAACTCCGGATCTCGTACTTCCAATGGCCGAGGCGTTTCATCACGCTGGCGGAAACCAGGATGAGTATCGTGTTTTTGTTTTGCCCACCAACCTGACGGAGGACAAACAGGTGGCAACAGTTGAGTTACGTCCGGGTAATCCAAAAATCGTACACCATGCTTTATTGTCCTACGACGATACCGGTACAGCCCGCGCCATGGATGAGGCGGAGCCCGGTTACGGATATGACGGATTCGGCGGATTCGGAATTGATGAAGCTATGGGCCGAATGTATCCCGGGTATGTCCCGGGGCAAAAGCCCACATTATACCCGGAAGGATTGGGCCAGGTCTTGCCGGCCGGATCGGATATCCTGGTGCAAATGCACTACGGTCCTTACCCTGTTGAATCAACAGACAGTTCTACCGTCAATATCTTTTTCAAGAAAGAACCGGTGACCCGGCAAGTGCAGAACTTCATTTTTCTGCCGTTCCCACCTTACCTGACAGGCGACTTGTTTATCATGCCACCCAATACGGTGAAGACCTTTCATTGTCAATTCACCACCCCGTTCAAGGTCAGTCTCTTTGCGATCTGGCCGCACGCGCATTTATTGAACAAGAGTTATGAAGTCTACGCAGTTGATCCAAACGGAGACACAACGAACCTGATCCGGATTCCGGACTGGGATTTCAACTGGCAGGGTGCGTATCATTTCAAAAAGTATGTCATCCTTGAACCGGGAACGACCATCCATGTATTTGCCACGTACGACAATACCAGTAATAACCCGAATAATCCGAACAGCCCGCCTGCATTTGTATCATGGGGAGAAAAGACAACCGATGAAATGTTGTTCCTGCCGATCAACTGGGTGCCCTATGCCGCCGGCGATGAAGATGTGGTCTTTGAAGAGGAAATCACTTCGGTGGATGGCCCGGGGCCACGTTTCGTCAATCATTATCTCGCGCACCTGATCCCGAATCCGGCTAAGGATATTGTGTACATCAACTATACCCTTGAGCATGCTGATCACATTACCCTCCGGCTCCTGGATACGAAAGGACGGGTGTTGAAGACGCCTGCAACCTATGAATGGAACGCGGCAGGCGCACATATTAAAGAAATGTCCGTGTCGGATCTGCCGGATGGCACCTATTTCGTACAAATGCTCGGAACGAATTTTATCCAGGCACAGAAACTGACGATCGCCAGGTAGTCTTTGTCTTCAAACCTGGCGGCCTTTTTGTTTAACGGCCACATCTTTGGACTGGACTTTTACAGATAACATGTCCGCGTAAGCTCGCGTGTATTCAACACCATAGAATACGATCATGGAGCTATAGGACGTCCAGAGCAATATGAGAATAATTGACCCCGCCGTCCCATACCCGGAGCCAGGCTCTGCTGTTCCGAAATAAAATCCCAACAAAGCCTCACCCATCACAAACAGGATGGCGGAAACAAAGGCGCCCCGCCATACTACTTTCCATGGCACCCTGGCATCTGGCAAAAACTTGAACATCATGGCAAACAGTAATGTGATGATCCCCAATGAGACCATGATGTTGAGGATCTGAAACAGCCACATGACGGTCACATCCCAATTGATTTTGATCCATTCGCCAAACGCATTCAACATCGTCGAAACGACCAGCGAGATCAGGAGCAAAAACGCGATGGACAGGATCAAACCAAAGGAAAATAATCTTGCCCGAATGAATGCCCAAATACCGGACTTGGCAACTGATCCTTTAACTTCCCAGATGATATTGAGAGATTTTTGAAACTGGACAAACACACCCGTTGCCCCGATAAGAATTGTAGCGACACCGAGGATCATTCCCCAAAAGGAAACTTTTTTCAGTCGCGCCATTTCAATCATTTCAATGATTTGACCGGCCGTATCCGGACCCAAGGCTTTGGCAAACGTTGTCTTCAAATACTGGTGAATCACTTCCGGACTCGCAAAATAACTGGCAAAAACGGTGATCAGCACTAAAAGACCCGGCAATGAAAAAATAGCATTATAGGCAATAATGGAACTCTCCCGAAAAGGGTCCTTTGATTTCCACCGCTGGAATGCGGTCCAGAATACATTAGCCTGGCGCTTCACAAATTTGAATATCGGATTCAGGTTATTGATCTTTTTGTTCTTTATCCTCAGAATTGGATTGCCCGGGTGCGCCAAATATGCGTGTAAAAAACCCCTGTTTCTTAACTTTCCCCTTCCATTCCGGCCACAGTGGAGATATCCACCTGATTGTCCAACGCCGGGATCAATCCGGCAAAAAGTCCGTTTCGCAATGTTGTGAATATGGCATACCACACCCCGACGCGACGATCACCAAATTCTCCTGCCAAAGGCACCTTGGTGGCTATCTGATCTGATTTTGGTGCCTCCAGGATATCGCCCACGACACCCACCAATCCTTCCCATATCTTGCGGAAAATGTTATCACCCTTGTCTTCTTTTCCTACCACATCAAGGTCGTTGATCAGTGGCTTGACATACCCGATAAACTTCCTGTCCTTGGCGGCAATTTCAAGGTACATGCCAAAGACGCCGCTATTGACATCGATTTTCGCATACGCCTGAAAGAACTCATTGAGCTGCACAAGCTGAGCCCCCTCGATAGCTACATTCAAATCGAAGGTAGGGTCATCCGCCAGGGCATCAACACGCATATTCAATTCAGCCGTTCCCCCATACACATTGCCTTTGGCATGGACCGTGGCCGGAAGGGATGTAGTATCCCGAACATTGGACAGATTGCGCGCATACGCGTTCAATTGGGTCATCTGAATATCGACCGCTGGACGACTGTTGGGATCCTTGAAACCCAGGTTTCCATTGTGCACTTCGAGCATGTTGACTTTGAGCGGCGTGAATGTGCGCAACATCACCCGGAAATCCTGACTGTCCTTTTCCATTTGTTCCGGTTCCGCCTTGTCCTTGGTAAACCTCAGGGTCGGATCTTGCATAATAATTTCGGTTACAATACGTCCTTGAAAAAGGGATTTCCATTCGATTGAAATATCCGTCAAGGGAGCGTTGAGGATCTCTGTTTGATTTCCGGAGATGGAATCCACACGATTGATCATAAGCCCTTTGACCACGTATCCTCCCCGGTAAAGGTGCAGGTCAATATCCTCCACATGCCCATAATATCCTGGAATGCGGGAAAGCTGACCATTTATTACATCAAGCACGACAAAGGGGAGTGCAATACGCAGACCGACCAGGAAAATGATTGCGGCCAGACCCCATTTCAGGATCCTGGCGCGGCGTCGACTGGCAGTTGAGGAGAGGCTTTTCATGTGGTGCAATTGAGGTCAAAAGTGCAACGTATAATTACGCTGACCGGACATTTGATGTATGATCCTTCAGATCTGCAGCATCATCGGAATTTTCCAGATCCACTGATTCAGAGAAGGAGGATTTTACTTTATTGATAATCTCCGTCAACAGGTATGTGCCCAGTGCCATTAAGCCCTGGCGCATGAGCGACTGCATCACGGAAAATCCGGTTTCCTTGACGATACCTGCCAACCGGGAAGGCTCTCCGCTTGATTGACCATTCTGCAGACTGCTGCGCTCTTTACGTTTACTTTTATTGCTTTGAAAAAAGCGGCGGATCAACCAGGTTGCCGAGAGACCAATAACTGCAGTGAACAAACCTTTACGCACTGCTGAGGAATGATAAAGTTCTTCGCCAGCGCGCTGGATCAGATTACCTGGCTTCAGGCTCTCCCCCAATGCGCCAATGTGTTCACGGATACCTTGAAGCTCCGCATCCCGCTGCTGCCGTAACCGATCCACATCGGCCCGAATATTTTCGTAAGTGTTGATTCGTTCCATCTTGATCTACTTCATTAGTGAATTCAGAATGGCGCGGCTGAACCGGTTACGCATCCAGTTTCCACCAAATTGATACAGGAAGAATACGATGAGCAGATAGAATGCACCCACCAAGAAAAACCCGGCAGCTGCTGACTGGATCCAGGATCCGACGACCAGGGCCAGGCCGATACTCACAAAAATGAGCGCCAACCCCAGGCCAACGATCAATACCAGCCCGAGTGTTACTTGTGTTCCCAACTCAGCGCCTTTCAGAATGGCCTGAAGCTTGATCAATTCCGTTTGCGTCCGAATAAAGGATTCACCTTTATTAAAAAGACCACTTACCGATTCAAGCGGATGATCGACGATATCCTCCTCGGCGTTCCTGGCGTGTCCATTCGTTGATGTGTGACGGGTATCCATGGCGTTTGAATTAGGCGTGTAATCCCAAACAACCCCGTCAAACGCCAAGTAGGGTTTTACAGGGTTGCCTGGGTATTAAATGTGTTCATGGGATCAGGATCGTAAAGCCGTGAACGGCTTACCGGAAATCATCAGGATGTTGCCTTCTTGGTGGCATTACTGATAATTCGCTTGGCTTCCTGGAGCTCTTCTTCGACCTCGCTTGCACGGCTCGACATGCCATTGACCAGGTGATCCACGCGTGATTTCATGTCGTCAGCAAATGCCTTGCTTTTCTTCATGATCTTTTTGCGGGTCTTTTCACCGCTGTCTGGAGCCAACAATAATCCAAGTGCGGCTCCCACCGCGACACCAGCTGCAATTCCTAATACTACTCTTGACGTTTTCATGATCTGAGAATTTTTTGGTTGATTGATAATATTCTTTCGTGGTTTTTCTTTTTTGTTTTGTCTAGCCACGTATGATGCGAAGGAGAATCGCAATCACTGCAATGACGAGGAGAATGTGGATCAATCCACCCGCACTATATGCGAAAAAACCCAGTGCCCATAAAATGATAAGCACGACAGCGATCAAATACAACAGGTTACTCATGGCTATGATTTTTAATTGGTTTACGTTGCATTGCTGCTCACCTCGAATGGGGTGCAGATCACGCGGATAATCCAGGTTATCGATATGATCTTTTTCAGAGGAGAATCTGATAATAATACAAGAACGAACTATAAATTGTTCATTCCCTGACCATTATACACGCTGAAATTCGGGGTTCACCCGGATAAACCCCCTGGGAAAAACCTGAATACGGATTAATTATTCATCCAAAATATCACCGAGCGCTTCTTGTAAAACTTCTTTCATATACGCGTCAGATTCGTTGGCATAAAGTTGCTGGATCGTGGTTTTGACTTTCTTCCTGAAGTCACCTGGTTCATTTACGACGTAATATTGCCACAATCCAGTGATGAGATAAAACCCGCGATACGCTTTAAAATCACCGGGATTGAAATAGCCGGATTTGATCAATTCCATTCCCTTGTCCTGAATATCGGCTGGTTGCCCGGCAAGGTATTCGCAAAAGGTGAGGATGAAGTCTTCGAGATACTGAAAGTTCACACTGCCTGGAGGCATATTGGAAAACTGCTCAAATGTTGCTTTTCCCGATCTCACCAGGATCTCCATTCCGATGACATACGCGGCGGAGGAACTATTGATACCCAACTCTTCCAGCAACTTTTCTGCCTTTGCCAAATCTAACTGGGCAATGGCGTTCAGTGCCAAGTATATTGTCGGGCCTTTCGGGTCAGGCTCATTTAAAAGTTGCTCTCCAAGATTGGCAGCGCGTTCCGGGTCGAGCTCATAAATTGATTCAAGTAAATAATACCGGAGTTCAGAGCGCTTTTCCAACTTCACTATCCGGTCGAAGCGGGCCATATCATTTTGCTGGACGATAGCATCAATCGCATACTTCCTAAGCGTAAAGGATGTATCCACCATTAACTGATCCAGTGTGCCCGGATCCAATTCCCCCATGACCTGGAGCGCAGAAAACCGGTGACTGATCGATGGAATATGCATTAGCCGCACCGGATATTCGGAGGAATCGATTTCGTGATCCACTTCCGCCAGTAAAATATCCCGCGGATCAAAAACAACAGCCAGCGGCGCATTCGCCATTTCGATCTCAAAAACTTCTTCCGCTTCGTCCATCCGGAATTCATGGGCCGTTGAAATGGTATCCCGATCAAAAACCATCAGTTCAACCGGCAATTGAAACACCGGATGGTATTCCTTTTGGGCTTGCTGTTGTGTGATCGTGATCTTCAGTTTCTGCTCCAGCGTATCAAACGCATGCCGCACTTTCAGCACCGGATGTCCAACGCCCAAGTACCATTGATCGAAGAACCATTTCAGATCCCTTCCGGTGACATCCTCAAATGCCTGGCGTAAATCTTCAATTTCCACCGCGGAGTAGGCGTGATCTGTCAAAAATCGATTGAGTGACGCGAAGAACGCCTTGTCGCCCACTTCATCGCGAAGCATATGCAAAACCAGGCTTCCCTTGTTGTAACTGTGCGCATCGAACATGGCATTTTCATTCGCGTAATGATAATGGATCAATGGATGCGCGTCAAACATGGCCTGGTCAAAATACCCGCTCAGCTCCATCATACGGGACAGATCTGCGCGCTCCTTGCCATACTTGTATTCATACCAGAGATACTCGCCATAATTCGCAAAACCTTCGTTCAGGACCAGGTTGGCCCACGATTCGCAGGTCACAAGGTCGCCAAACCAGTGGTGGATGAGTTCATGCGCCACGATATAATCATTGGGCCCTTCTTCCAGTTGATCCTCTGACTTGAATTGAACGAAATCACCGAAGATGACCGCGGTCGTATTTTCCATCGCACCGGAAACGTAGTTTTTGACTACGATCTGCGAATACTTCGGCCACACAAAATCATAATTCAATATGCGCGAGAAAAAGTCGAGCATTTCTTTCGTATGCGCAAAAATCGCCCGTGCGTCTTCGCCATATCCCGGATCAACATAATACTCGACAGGCCGTCCGCGCCAGTGATCCGTTTCTTTGTCCCATTGTCCCACTGCGACCATTGCCAGATACGGAGCGTGCGGTAAATCCAGTTCGTAATGATCCTGTCGCATGCCATTCGGTTTTGGTGTACTCGACACGAGTATGCCGTTGGACAAGGTCATCAAGGTGTCGGGTACAGTGAGCAGTATCTCCTGGCTGCCGCGTTCATTGGGCTGATCCAGTGTAGGAAACCAGCGACGGTTGCTCGAGGTCTCTCCTTGCGTCCAGATCTGTAAAGGTAAATCCGGCAGGGTGTCGAGCGGATCAATAAAATACAATCCCTGGTCACTGGATATGGCGCCTTCCATTTCGATGGCGCCGGATGCCGGATAAGCGGTGTAATCAATAAACAATTCTACATTCTCTTCCGCTTTGTACATCTTGTCCATGGGAATGGTCAGCGTTTTACCATCATAGGTAAAAGCGGTCACGTCCTTTTCATTTCTGCGCACCCGATGAATTTCCATCCCGACGGCATCGAGTGAAAGCTTGTCCTGGGGGTAAAATAACGGCGCAAGTATCAGGTCTGCCGTTCCCTTTACTGCAGATCTTTCAAAATCAAATGAGAGCTCCAGGCGTGTATGAATCAAGTCCCAAACCCGCTCGCGTGCAGGTTGGTAAGGCGGCAATGGTTCTTCTGCTACGACTTCCGCTTCCGGAACCACTTCCACCGGATCCAGTAATACATTCCGGGTAGGCTCGGTATCGTTAGTGGCTTGCTTTGCTGTATTGCAGGAAATAAAAATGGCCGTCGTAACGGCCATGAGCATCAATTGACGTTTAGTGTTCATTTGGATCGTTTACCCGTTTGGGTAAAGATAAGATCAATCCTCTTCCTCTGCCACCAATTCCTCCTCTGCCACCCTTGATGGGCGACTCGTCGCATACCGGGTTTTGATCTTTTGCTCGACTTCCCACGCGAGTTCCGGATTATCGAGGAAAAATTGCTTGGCGGCATCGCGGCCCTGGGCAATTTTTGTGCCTTCGTAGCTGTACCACGCGCCGCTCTTCTGAATGATGTCGGCATCGGATCCCATATCGACGATCTCGCCGACTTTGGAAATGCCTTCGCCAAACATGATGTCGAATTCAGCGACGCGGAACGGTGGCGCGAGTTTGTTCTTCACCACTTTCACCTTGACGTGGTTGCCGACGATGTTGCCGTCACGGTCTTTCAGTGCGGCACCATTGCGGCGGATGTCGAGGCGGAGTGAGGAGTAGAATTTCAGCGCGTTACCTCCGGTCGTGGTTTCGGGGTTGCCGAACATGACGCCGATCTTTTCGCGGAGCTGATTGATGAAAATGCAGCAGCATCCGGTGCGACCGATCGTGCCAGTAAGCTTGCGCAATGCTTGTGACATGAGGCGGGCCTGGAGGCCAACCTTATTTTCCCCCATTTCGCCTTCGATCTCGCTTTTGGGCACGAGGGCGGCCACGGAGTCAATGACGATGATGTCGATGGCGCCGGAGCGGATGAGGTTTTCAGCGATCTCCAGCGCTTGCTCGCCGTTGTCCGGCTGCGAGATCAGGAGATTGGCGGTGTCCACACCGAGGGACTCGGCGTAGAAGCGATCGAATGCGTGTTCCGCATCGATGAAGGCTGCGATGCCACCTTGCCGCTGGCATTCGGCGATGGCGTGGATGGCCAGGGTAGTCTTTCCGGACGATTCCGGGCCATAGATCTCGACGACCCTTCCGCGAGGAAATCCACCGGTACCGATGCAAATATCCAGCGAGAGGGATCCTGTAGGGATGGAGTCGACTTCGACGACTTGTTTGTCACCGAGTTTCATGATGGTGCCCTTGCCATATGTTTTTTCGAGGCGATCTACTGTCAGTTGGAGGGCTTTCAACCGGCCGTCTCTTTCTTTGTCTGAGGACATAGTAGGAGGGTTTAATGGTGAATAAGTAATGAAAGATATGGTGCTTTTGAATAATGCTTGGGCAAATATACAGACAATTTTTGACTATTTTCTCGTCATTCAAAAAATAGTTTTATATTTGGAGCGAATAATGTGATTAAGTGAATGAAAAAGAGGCTGCCCCGGCGGGTGGCCTCTTTCACTTGATGACAGGTACAAAAGAAAAGGAGGCCACCCGTGCGGGATAGCCTCCTTTCTTCATTAGTTCTGGTGGGGTCTCGTTGCCGGACCTTCCGCTTTACCGGGCGGAAACCGGCGCTGTTGCTGCGCTGTGGGCCAGGATCCGGTTGATCACCCGGTCGGACGGATTGTACCGGGCTTCACCCAGGGCCTTTTTACCGGCTTTCAGGGCGGCCAGCGTTTCACCAATTTGGGGCACGGTTTGGGCCAACTCCAGCAGCATATCCGACTCTGCCTTTGTCGTTTCTCCGTAAACCAGCCTTGTGAGTTGAAAAGGAGTAAAGGTTTGCTTCATACTGTAGATTTATACAGTAGAATAAACATACCCGGAGGCCCGAATATTGTATCCGCTGCCGGAAAAAGCGGGGAATACTGAAAGGGTAACTTGCCGGCATCCCGGGGATACGCATTCAAAACCGGATATTACTCAATGCACGTTGCGCATGGCCAAAAGCCCATTTACCTTTCTTCCTGAGATGAAAAACCTGCTGGCTATTGTTGCTCTGGGTATTGCATTTGGCTGGCCGCTTGTACCGGTGGCCCAGTTATCTCCCATGCTCCAGGCTCGGCACATCACCGAAAGAGAGGGATTGCCTGCCGACGAAGTCAATGATATTACCCAGGACCAGCGCGGGATTGTCTGGATGGCCACCGGCAGCGGCGTAATCGGATTCGATGGCACGACTTTTATCCGTCCGTTCCCGGATACACTTCCTCGCTTATTCCGGCAAACAGAATTTATCAAGATCCTGTGGGAAGGTGATGATGTATTATGGGGAGGCACAGCAGCGTCGGGATTATTCCGATGGGACCGTCGAACCGGCAAAATGGATCAATTCCTGCACGATCCAAATGATCCGGGTTCCATTCACGCTAATTCCATTCAACTTTTATTCCAGGATCCGGACGGACGAATTTGGGCTGGTGCAAACGGGTTGTGCCGATATGAACCGGTATCCGGAAATTTCCTGACGGTCATTCCCTTCCAGGATGAGGACATTCTTCGCCAGAATAACAACTTTCAACTCTTGTTTTATGACGCGTTCACGGATCCATACCATCCGGACTGGCTATATCTCGTAGCGGCCAAAGGAATTTGTCATTTCAACTATAAAACATTCGAGGCAGAATATTTTTTTGAATCCAAAGAACTCACGGCGGTACAGCGGGCCTGTCAGGACTCGGCAGGAGATATATGGATGGCAGACTGGGGGTTAGGCCTTTGCCGGTTTAGTATACGGGACAAGTCATTCACCCGGTTTCGATGTAATGAACTGGGTATATCCGACAACCGCTGTCTCAATGCAGGTGGCATCATAGCGATAGAAAAGAATTCATTTCTGTTGTCAATCTGGGGTGGTGGGCTTATGATTTTTGACGCGACCAAATCACGTTTTCACCAGGTTGTGGTGTCTGGAGAATCCTCTTGTCATGAACTTGCAGCCCGAACGCTATTCAAGGACCGTGACGGCGGGATATGGATCCTATCTCAACGAGACGGCTTATTCTTTTCACCTGTTCGATTTCAAGAAGTTAACCGGTTGTTTATCGGTGAACAAGTTACTGATGTGCATTTCCATCCCGGGGATCATCGATTGTACTTTTGTACTGCTACAGGAACCGCGTGTTCCTTTAACCCGGACCTCCAGGATTTTAAAGCGCATCCCATCAAAGGCTTGTCAAAGAAGCCCTGGTTGTGCAAATTCCAGTCCAGCCAGGATGATCAACTCTGGCTTCTCGGCACGAATAACCTTTTCCACCTTGTCCCGGATCACCATTTTCAACCCCTGGCAGAACATGCCTGGCAGCAGGCTTTGGGTCGCTTCGGTTACTTCTGGGACATGGTGATCGACAAGGGGCAGCATATCTGGGTCAGTGCTCAAAACGGAGGCCTGGGTGAATGGAGCATTCCCGATCATACCTTTTCTCTACACCAGCAACTCCGGAATGATCCCAATTCTCTTGCCTACGACTATAGTATTGGTACGCTTTACCTGGATCATCGGAACCAGGTATGGGGTGCCGGTGAAGGTATTTTTTACTTCAATACCCGCGACCGGAAATTCACCAATCTTCCTCCCGCGGTAAAAACCGGGGATGCCGGATTTCATACTTCACGTGCATTCACCGTCGACAGCCTGTCCTATCTCTGGTTGGGCTCCGAATTGGATATGCTCTTTCGCATTCATACTGACTCTTTGCTGCCCATGCGATTTGAACGGGTCCGGTTTGATCAGCATCTTCCCAATTCGCCGGTTCATTCCATGTATACAGACCAGGAGGGTATTGTCTGGATTACTTCTGAGGCCGGGCTTACGCGAATCATTCCACAAGAACTGACGGCTGTTCACTTTGGCTCCCCATACGGATTGGAGGCCCTTGGTGAAATGACGTCGTTGCCAGGTGGCCGGATGGTAGTGGCTGCAGAAAATGGCCTCCTTGAATTTGATTTCAACAAGATGGGCTCACCCATCAATCGCGCCCATCCCTATATCACGGCTTTTGAGGTCATGGGGAAGCCACGTCATTTGCCTGCTGAAAACGAAACCATTCGGCTTCAACAACATCAACATTTTTTTGCTTTCGAATTCAGCGCTATCGATCTATCCGGCTATTCGACGAAATACTTTGCCTATAAACTTGATGGATTTGATCCGGATTGGGTGGAGTCCGGAAATCGAAAATATGTTTCCTACACGAATATCCGGAGCGGTCAATATACGTTTCGGGTCAAGGTCAGGGACGAGACAGGATTGTGGAGCGAAGAACAAGTTGAAGTGAATCTGACCATTGTACCTCCATTCTATCAATCCTGGTGGTTCTGGACATTGGCCGGCATTACCCTTCTATTGGGGATGTATGGGTTGTATCAATATCGTGTTCGACAGATCCGGAAAGAGGAAAGGCTGAAAACCGACTTTCACAAGCAGATTGCAGCCGTGGAAATGAATGCACTTCGTGCGCAAATGAACCCGCATTTTCTGTTCAACTCTTTGAATGCCATCAAATTCTATGTGGTGAAGAAGAGTCCGGAAAAAGCAGCGGAATACCTGGATAATTTTGCCCGGCTGATCAGGCTGATCCTTCAAAATTCCCGGGAGCAAAAGATACCGCTAAGCCAGGAGTTAGAGACCTTGCAGTTATATATTGAGATGGAACGCCTTCGGTTTGAGGAGGGGTTTGATGTGGAGGTTGAGATTGATCCGGCCCTGGATACCGATTATATTCTTCTGCCGCCATTGTTACTTCAACCTTACGTGGAAAATGCCATCTGGCACGGACTACTTCATCGATCAGAAAAGGGAAAACTCACTTTACGGGCTTACCGGCTGAATGGTTCAATTTGCATCGAGATTGAAGATAATGGGATCGGCCGGCACAAAGCGGCCTTGCTCAAGAGTAAATCCGCCCAACAAAAGAAATCCATGGGCATGCAACTCACTAAAGAGCGAATGGATATCAACCAGATTTTATCCAATACAAAAACAACCGTTGTGATTGAGGACCTGGTGGATGAATTTGGCCACGCACGCGGAACAAAAGTGATTGTCACCATGAACCATCCGGATACTGTAAATACCTGACCCATGAAACTTCGCGCGATTCTGATTGATGATGAACACCATTGTGTCGAGATCCTGCGATGGGAACTTTCACGTCATTGCCCGCAAATTGAGGTGATCGACACAGCAGCTTCCGCCCAGGAAGGGTACGACCTGATTCTTCGCACCCAGCCGGATGTTGTTTTCCTGGATATCGAAATGCCGGTGATGAATGGATTCGATCTTTTGGAACGTTTCGATACAGTTCCGTTTGAGGTCATTTTTACCACGGCCTACGATCAATTTGCCATTCATGCTATCCGGGTCTCGGCCCTTGACTACTTATTAAAACCGATAAACCGGATCGAGTTGAAGGAAGCGGTTAGCAAGCTGGAGCAACGAAAGAAAAACGACCCCGATCATCTGATGCGCATGGCCATTCTGAAAAACCAACTTCGGGAAAAAGGTGAATTCCTGAAAAAAATTGCGCTCCCCTGCGCGGATGGTCTTGAAATCCTGGACATGGAGGAGATTTTGTATTGCAAGGCGGATAGCAATTATACAGAAATCCACCTGGCTTCCAAAAAGCGATTTGTCGTAGCTAAAACCTTGAAACAAATTGAAGAAATGCTGGAACACGGCAATTTTCTTCGGGTGCATCAAAGCTACCTGGTCAACCTGGACAGGGTGATCAAATATGTGCGGGGTGGCGGAGGCTACCTGATCCTGGATGATCACTCCACGGTCAATGTGGCCCAGAGCAAAAAGGATCTGCTGCTCGAGAAACTGCAGCGATTCTAGACCGGCCCAGGCCGCCTGACCTTCCCTAAAATACTCAATCATAATTCGGCATTACTCAGTGGCGCGACTGTGTTGCGTACTCTCCCTTTCGGGGCCTGCCTGCCCAGGCTACTTTCGTCTCATTGATTGACACGATGTAAACGTCCTCAGGCTTATGAAAACATTACTTGCTTTTTTTGTCTTCATCATTTTTCATCATTGGGTTTTAACTGGCCAGGGGGTGGCCATTAATACGGACAATTCCAATCCGGACAGCAGCGCAATCCTGGATATTAAATCAACATCAAAAGGATTATTGATCCCCCGGATGACCTCTGCCCAGCGGATGGCTATCCCTGACCCCGCTACCGGATTAATTGTTTATGACACAGACACAGGTGGTGTCTGGCAATTTACGGGCACGGTATGGTCTGACATGCTATCCGGAACCAGCGGGTGGAAACTGGACGGCAATGCGGCGAATGGAAATGATTTTATTGGCACCACAAACAACCAGCATTTACTTTTTAAGATCAATGATACGATTGCCGGCAAACTCGATTTCATGTCGCGAAATACGCTGTTGGGCTATAAGGCTGGCGCCGACCTGACGACCGGTAGCGCCAATGTGGCGATCGGATACCATGCTTTACAAAAAAATACGAATCGTTCCAATCTTGTGGCTGTCGGAGATTCAGCACTTTATAATAACACGGGAACTGTTGGATTTCCAATCGATGGAGCCTATAATACGGCACTCGGATCCAAGGCTATGTATTCGAATACGATTGGGAATAGCAATACGGCTACCGGGTACAAGGCGCTGTACTCAAATACATTTGGTGAAGAAAATGTGGCGAATGGTAAGGAGGCTTTGTATTCAAACACAACCGGCCATTCCAACACCGCCCTGGGCTCGCGATCCATGTTTCAAAACAATGAGGGTTTGCAAAACACCGCTGTAGGCCATGAAGCTTTATACAGTAATTTGAATGGATCGGAAAACACAGCCATCGGATATAATAGCTTGCATAGCTGTACCTCTGGTACCTATAACACCGGTGTCGGGATGAATGCGCTGGCCCAACTTACCTCGGGTACAGAAAATACCGCCATCGGAAATAGCGCCATGTTCTGGAATGAAACTGGAGAGAAAAACTCAACGCTGGGCACAAACACATTGCTCTATAATGAAAGCGGCAGCGGGAATACAGCCCTCGGGCATGCAGCGATGATGCAAAATGAAAGCGGTTCGGGAAATATCGCTATTGGCCTGGATGCACTGCATGAAAATACAGTTCGGTCAAACCTGGTTGCTATCGGGGATTCGGCATTATATTATAATGGTACAGGGGTCACTTCGCCAGGGGAAGCATCATGGAATACAGCCGTTGGGTCTAAAGCCTTGCATGCCAATACGATTGGTTATGCTAATACTGCCTTGGGTTTTGAAGCGCTTTATTCCAATACGACTGGCGATGACAACGTAGCCTTTGGATCGAGCAGTTTGCGCTTCAATACTGCAGGATTTGAAAATACAGCCATTGGCTCCTATGCTTTATATAATAATACAAATGGATTTACCAACACATCAATAGGTTCAGGAGCGTTGTTCTCGAATCTTTCCGGTTCGGACAATGTCGCGGTCGGCAGACAATCCCTCAACCACAATACGAACGGGGGGGAGAACACAGCTATCGGAGCTGGCGCCATGTTCTGGACAACAACCGGCAATTCAAATACAGCCATTGGAACGAAAAATTTATTTGCCAATTCTACAGGAAGTGAAAACACCTCGATCGGCCATTTTGCAATGTTAATGAATACCACAGGGTCATCCAACGTGGCGATCGGAGAAAGAACGCTCTTTAAAAACACGAACAGATCTTTTCTGGTCGCCATTGGTGATTCCGCATTATACAACAATGGTTTGGGGGTCACTTCGCCAGAAGAAGCATCATGGAATACTGCGGTTGGTTCGAAAGCCTTGTGTGCTAACACGATTGGCTTTGCCAATACTGCCTTGGGATTTGAATCGCTTCATTCCAATATAAGCGGTTTTTCCAATACGGGCCTTGGGGCCTATTCATTGCAGTATAATACAGATGGTATAGGGAATACGGCCATCGGATCGGAGGCATTATCATTCAATACGACCGGTAGTCAAAATGTTGCCGTTGGATATAACGCTTTGAGTTTGAATCAATCCGGGAATAGCAATACGGCCTTAGGTACCGATGCACTTCTTTTTAATGACGGCGGCAGTCAAAATACTGCTGTCGGAAATAGTTCCCTGCGTCTGACCACAACCGGGAGTTACAACAATTCCCTTGGCTCCGAAGCCTTGTTTTTTAACACGACAGGTTCCCACAACATCGCCCTGGGCTATTCTGCACTTAGTTTGAATTTAACCGGCAACGAAAACATTGCATTGGGCGACAGTGCGCTCTACTTCAATGGAAATCGGTCGAAAATACTGGCCATCGGTCATCATGCCTTGCAAAAAAATGGTTCTAGCGCATTTCTTCCTGGCGAGGCCATCCAGAATACAGCGGTCGGGTACTCTGCTCTCCGTGAAAACAGCCTGGGTTCTTCCAATACGGCTGCGGGGTTTAATTCCTTGATGGCGAATTCGATCGGAAATGAGAATACCGCTTTTGGCACCTATACCCTGGCCGCTAATTCGACCGGTACGGGAAATACAGCTGTTGGCATGGAGTCCCAATTAGCCAACACGACCGGTACCGGGAATACAAGCATTGG